>JGI10211J34971_10001248_pt1 | contig 21215 bp, 18 predicted proteins | sample Etolagsediment_FD_34971 | JGI IMG/M metagenome (IMG submission 34971)
ATGACCAAAGGTGCTCTAAAAGCAGGAGCTGTTGGCTTACCTGCAGTAGCAGGAGCGATGGTACCAGACATGACCACAGCTGAAATGAATGAATACAAATATGACCCTAATAGACGATTAAATTTAAATAGAGACACAGGATTAAGATTACTCGCAGAGGGTGGTTATTTAGAAACAGGTGGAAAAGTAGGAGATGGAATGTCTGATGAGATTATGGGCACCATTGATAATACACAACCTGTCAGACTATCTGATGGTGAGTTTGTGATTCCTGCAGATGTTGTAAGTCATTTAGGTAATGGCTCTTCTGATGCAGGTGCAGAGCAACTCTATAGTATGATGGATAGAGTAAGAAAAGCTAGGACAGGAAACGAGAGACAGGGTAAAGAGATTACACCCGAGAGGTTTATGCCAGTTTGAAGAAAGCAACGATTGTTCCAAAAGAACATATCGCAGATGTTTGGCCACAAATAGAGAAGTATGCAAAGCGTTGTGCCAGATATACTTACGGTAGATTTACCGCAGAGGATATGTTAAGAGATTTGTTATCAAAAGACCAGCAGTTATGGGTCTCATTTGACGTAGAAACCAAAGTTATAGTAGGTTTTTTGATAACGGAAATAGTTGAATATCCTCAATTTAAAACCCTGATGATGCATTTTACAGGCGGACAGGATTTTAAAAGCTGGGTACCAGATGGATTTCCAAAGGTACAAGGGTTTGCAAGAGACAACGGATGTGAGAAAATAGAGTCATATGGCAGACCAGGTTGGGAAAAGATGTGGAAAGACTATGGATATGTCAAACGATTTGTGGGTTATGAGTTACCCGTGGAGTAAAAGATGTTTTTAAAGTTAGTACCAAATAAATTAAAAGTATGGTTAATTAAACACTTATATAAAGACCTTGCAGGACAGGGTCGTATGGGTGATACACGTTTAGCTCACATCAATGATTACGAAGCAGACTTACTAAAATCAGTAGGTGGTTCAGGTACAATCAATCCAGCAACAGGACTATTTGAGTATGGTGGTGGAAGTAAAAGTGGTGGTAATACTACTTCAACTACAACCAACTTACCTGAGTATGCTAGACCTTTCTATGAAGAGTTGATGAAACAATCAGCTAAACAGACTTACACTACAGATGCAGCAGGGAATGTTACAGGCGTACAAGATTTACCACAATACGAAGGCACTAGAGTTGTAGGATTTACTCCAGAGCAACAAGCTATCCAACAAGGTGTATTAGGTCTAACCACTCCTGGTCAGTTTGGTACAGCCACACAAACACTAGGCGATATTGGCACCATGAGTACAGGTGCAGCTGCAAGAGGACTAAGCGGAGCACTTGATTATACTCCAAGTGATATTGAGTCACTTAGAATGACAACTCCTGGTATGTTTGACCAAGCAGCTATGCAACAATACATGAGCCCATTTAGTGAACAAGTAACAGATAGAGCAATACTAGAGGCTCAACGACAAGCAGACATTGATAAAGCAAAATATGCTATGGGTTCAATCGGAAGAGGTACTTTTGGTGGTGGTCGTGAAGCCTTGATGACTGGAGAAGCTGATGCTAGAACTAGAGCATTAATTGCAGATTTAAGAGCCAAAGGACAACAAGATGCTTTCTTAAATGCACAACAACAGTTTGAAAGAGATAGAGCCGCTGGTATGCGAGCTGATGAACAGACTCTTGCTGCTGAGAGAGAAAGAAGACAATTAGAGCAAGCAGGTGAACAGTTTGGTACTAAACTACAAGCAGACTTAGGTATTTCAGGATTAGGCACTGGACTACAAGCAGGTCAAGCTCAAGGTCAATTAGGTAGAGACCAACAGATTGCAGAGTTAGAAAGACTCAAAGCTCAAGCAGCTACAGCAGGTCAACAACAAGCACTAGACCAAGAAATTGCAAACTTAGAATACCAAAACTTCAAAGAGCAACAAGACGAAGCAAGACGACTATTGGAGTTTCAATCAAACATACTTCGTGGTACTGCAGGTGCATTAGGTTCAACACAAGTACAATATGCTCCAGAAATTGGTGGACTTGGTATTGCAGGATTGGGATTATATAACCAAATGAGTTAACAGGAGGTTAGGTAGTATGAATTTAGAATTATTAAGTAAAGAGAAACTAGANAAAGCTTTTTTATATTTATATGAACCAAAAAATAAATATNTACCAGAGGGATTAACTGAATTAACAGAGNTACAGTGGTTACTTTTAGACCAGATATTAGATAATTTATTAACTGAAAGAGATGAATCTACTGTACATTAAAAGGTAAATGGCATGAATATTATACAAATACAAGATAGACTAAAAGGATTACCAGATTCAGATTTGGTTAATTATGTAGAACAACCTATGGGTGAAGTTCCTATCTATCTTGCGTTAGGTGAGTTACAAAGACGTAAAGAAATGCGTGAGAGATATCAAGCTGACCAAACACCACCCCCATCAGTTGCAGAACAACTTGTAGCAGAAGCAAAACCACAACCAATGCAAATGGGATTAGGCTCAATGGCCCCCCAAGCAATGACACCAGTTACAGAGGGTATTGGTACACCACAACCAGAAATAACTCCTAGTATGTTAGCTTCAAGTGGTGTTGGTTCATTACCTGCTCCTAATATGTCATTTAAAGAGGGTGGGATTATTCCAAGATATAGATTAGGTGGAATATTTAACAAAGCTAAAGGTCTTTTTAAAGGTAAAGGTAAAGATGTGGCTGCTGGTGTTGTAGCAGGTGAAGCAGTTGATGAGGTAGTCGACAATCCAAGTTTACTTACAAAAACAGGTAAAGTTTTAAGAGATAATCCTAAAAAAACAATAGTGGCTGGTGGTCTCGGTATTCCAATTATTTCTAGTCTATTTGGAGATGATGATGATACTGATGCTCCAGGTATGACTAAAGAAGAATTAGATGCAGTGCGTGATGCCTTTGCTAAAAGTAAACCTAGTCCAAAACCACCTAAGAAAAACACAGTTGAAACTAAAAAAACTATTCAGGATAGATATAAAGAAATAGAAGCTTTAGTTGGAAAAGACACTGCAAGAGAATCTATAGCTAAAAAACTAGAAGAAAAAGATAAAAGTGCTTTAAATATGGCTCTAATAAATGCAGGTCTTAATATCGCTGCAGGACAATCTCCAGATGCATTAACTAATATTGCAACAGGAGCAACTGAGGGAATAAAAGATTACACAGATACTCAAGCAGATATATTTGAAGCTCAAGCTGAATTAGCAAAAACAGACAGAGCAGAACGTATAGCATTAATAGGTCAAGCACTAGCTCAAGATGAACAAGCACTAGAAAGAGCAAAAGATATACAAGTAGCTGGTATTGCAGGTCCAACAGTTGCAAAAACTGCGTCTGCAGCAGCAAAAATAATAGAAGGTTTAAATGCACAACAAATACAATATGAATTAGCTTTGAAAAATGCAGAAAGAGCTGGAAATGAAAAAGACGCTGCACAATTAAGAGCTAAAATAGCAGATATATTTGAAGTTAAATCAAAAATGACGGCTGACTCTGTTGCTTTGTCTACTGACCCTAGTGGTTATGGTGTTTCTACAGGCACAGNTAATATACCTGCCTACATACAGGAAATAATGAAGGGTTATGGTGTTTAATTATGGCCGACATAAACCAAGTTTATGAAGCTTTACAAANAGCACACGCTGCAGGCGACACAGAAAATGCCCNAAAACTTGTTGATTATATAAGGTCAACACAACAACCTCAAAATGAATTAGACCCATCTCAGCAAGAAACTGCTGGTGTTGGTGAAGCTCTTATTGGTGGTACTAAACGTTATTTATCTAGTATTGGTACAGGTTTAACAGCTCCATTTGTTGGTGGAGAAGAAGCAGCTTTAGAAGGGATAGAAAGAGAAAAAAATATTACTGAACGTCCTGGTTATAATTTAGATAAAGTTAAAGATACATTCAAAAAAGAAGGTCTTCTTGCCGCAACGGGTGAAGCAATATCTCAAGTTCCAGCAACGATAGCAGGACAATCACCTATACTAGCCTCTATTTACGGTGGGTTTCAATTAGCTAAGTATGTACCTGGCCCCGCAGGTGTAGCTGCTAAAATTATAGCTCCAGTATTACCTGTGTTCTTTTCTATGGCAGGTAGTAATATGCAAAGAAAAGCAGAAGAAGATATATCACAAGGTAGACCTGTGGATATTAATGAATTAGGAGCTTATTCCACAGCTTTTGCACAAACTGCTTTAGATAGAATGGGTCTTGCGTTATCAGGAGTATCTAAATTATTAGGTGTAAACTTTATGCAAGGTGGTACAAAAACTGCTGAACAAATAGCAAGACAAAGTATTACTGAGGCTGTATCAAAAGGTACAGGTAAATTTTTAGGAGCTGAAATTTCTACTGAAATAGGACAACAATTACTTGAAAGATACTATGCAGGACTACCTTTAACAGATGAAAGTGCACAAAAAGAATATGTAGAAACAGCATTTGCGGTTACTCTAATGGGTCCAATAGGTTCTATTGGTGGTTTTAAACAAAGAATGGATGCTAAAAAAATAACTGATGTGAGAGAAGAAGATGAGGAAGGTTCAAAAGCAGCCATCAAATCTGAATCTACAAAAGAAGAATCTATAGAAGATATATCCAAAGAAGCAGAAAATGTACAACAAAGAAATGAGTTGGCGGATATTAGTTTGAACCCTAAAAACATGCCTCCTAAAGAAGCTGTTAGTCCAACTGAAGATGAAATAGCAGCGGAAAAACAAAGAATAAAAATAGAGCAAGCAGGTGGTGAATTAACAGATGAACAACTAGCAGAATTACAAGCACAGCAAAAAGCACTACTTGAAGAACGAGCAGGTGTAGCTGTAGAAACAGACACTAAAGAAGAAGGTAAAGTAGAAGAAAATAAAGTAGAAGAAGGTAAAGTAGAAGAAAAACCTGAAATCCCTAGTGGAAGAGTTGACTTTATAAAGGGACAAGAATCACCAAAAGTTTTTGAAGGTAAAACAAGAAAAGAAATAAACAAATATATGAAAGATAATAACTTATCAAAGGATGATTTTTATGTAGGCGAAGTTAAAACTATTAAAACAGTGCCAGGTAAGTTGACAGAAGAAGAAAAAAAGGAAGGTAAAAAAGTACCTGAGATGGTGGATAAATTAAAAACAGACTCTTTATTTATTTCTCCTCGTGTCAATTTAAATTTAGGTAAGAATGACAATGAAGCTGCTGAGGTGGTAGCTGACTATGCAATAAATCATGAGCAATTTACAGTAGATAGACAGTATAAGTTTGACAAAAAAGGTTCGCCAGAAATAATGAGATTTTTAAAAAATACATTAGGTGAAGAGCAATATAAAAGCATTTCAGAAAATAAAAAACTTAGAGATGAAATTGGAGAAAGATATAGAATAAAAGCTAGAGATATCACTAGACAAGAAGATGTGCCAACAACAATTAATGCTAGAGCCCGAGCTAGAATTGCAGCTTTTGATTTAGCAGGAAGAAATGGTGGTTTACAAGAGCTTGTCTACAATGAGGTGCAGTCTTTAGCACAAAGACTAAATACTAAAATACCACAATTTTTAAAGACAGGTGCTGTGTTTGGTTCTATGGCTAACCCTTTTTCTAGTTCTAATTCTGCTAACGAGCTTATAGAAAATAATATTAATGAATATATTTTTGAAGAGGGTATGGATACAGCAGATATTAAAAATTATAACAAAACCATAGGGGAGCTTGAAAAACAAAAAGAATTATCAGAATCTGAAAAAACAAGATTAGCAGATGCTAAAAAACTTAAAAAGGAAGCGGAAGACCGTGGAAAAATTAGAAAAGAGTTTTACGATTCTCCAATACTTGATGATTATTTAAAAAGAACAAATAGTGATAAGTCTTATATAGACAGTGAAGTAAAAACTTTTAAACCACCTACAGTTGGAGCAAAAGTAACTTCAAATCTGCAAAGACAAGCACAAAGAGTAGATGATAATTATGATTCAGAAGAAGTAAACGTTATGGAATCAGGAATACAATCAGATGAAGAAACAAAGAAAGAAAATAATAAAGTAGAAAAACAAGTTGAAAAAACACTTGATAATATAAAAAGTGACTTAACTGGACAAGGTTTAAGTGATGATACAATAGATGATATTTTAGAAGAATATGTTAACTATGATAACGATATATTGGGGCCAGATTTTAAACTTATAACTAAAGGATATAACCCAGTAACTAACTCTGAAGCTAAACGTATATTACAAAAGTCTTCAAATGCATCTGATGCTTTAAGAAATATTAGCCCCTTAATTGATAAAATGTTAAGAGTGGCTAGAGATACTACCAAGCCTATACTACATAATGATACTAACAAACCTCTTACTACAAACCAAAGAAATCAGTATATTCAGCAACTAGAGTTATTTAAAAATTTAACAGCTAGATTAGCAACTGTACCTAACATGGGTGATGTTAATGTCAAAGTAGTATCAGAAAAAGAAATGTTAGCTATGGAGCGTAAAGAATTAAAAGCAAGAGGAGAGCCAGGAATAGTTTTAGAAGGTGTTGCTCTCGGTAGGTATTTAAGTCCAGCACAAAGCGGGAGAATAAATTTAAAAGGTAACAATGTATTTATATTAGGTAAACTAGACTCTGAAGAATCAATTAAGACATTATTACACGAACTTTCCCATGCAGCTACAGTATATGGTTTTAAATTTATTACTATAGAACAAGCTCAACAAATTACAAGTATAATTGACAGAGCTAGACAAGTGGCTAGGCAAAGAGGTGAAAAATATTACGGACTTACTAATGTGCAAGAATTTATTGCAGAGGCATATTCTAATAATGACTTCAAAGATTTTTTACAAAGTATACCTAGCGTTACACAACCAAGAAATAGATTTATGTCTTTACTAAGTGATATTATAAATTTATTTAAATCATTAATAGGAACAAGAATAACTGTACCATCATCTCAAGATTCATTATTAGATGACTTATTAAAAACAAGTGATAGATTAGTTACTTATGGAGTGACACCTACAAGATTAAGTCCGAAACAAAGAATAAAAATAAGTAGGAAAATAGCAACAATAAGAGCAAATAATTTATTAAAAGAAGGTAAAAGTAAACAGATAATTGACGAGCTTATAAATCCTAGTGAGAGATTAGCATTAAAAGAAGATACTGACGTAGCTATCCCAGCTGAAAAATTAAATCCCGCTGAGCATGAAGCTTTATTTATAGATACATATCAAGAATCTAAAGGAAAACCTGCTAGACTTGGTGCATCAATTAAAAAATTCTTTACAAATTTCCAAGACAGTGTGACTAAAGTACAACAAAAATTTGTTGATATTTCTTACCCTCTTAAAATTAAAGAAGAGGAAATGAGAAAAAATGGTATGTTAATAATAGGTGAGGAAGGTTTTAATAATTTTTATGAACAAATTACTTTAATGAATGGTGTATCAGATAATTACTTAAAAGCTTTGTTACCTATTATGAGAAATTATGAAAAAGCACTTAAAGAATATACAGAACTTTATATGGAGCAGAATCCTAAAGCAACCCCAGACCAAGCAAGAGGTTATTTACAAAGATTGTTAATGGCTCAACATGAATACGAAAGACGTGAAGTTATACATATGCTTTCAGTGCCTTTAGATGCTGAAAATAAAACGATTCGTTATACAAAAAAAGATGGAAAAACTGTTGAGAAAACTCCCGCTCAACACAAAGAAGATATTATGAATATTATAACTGACAGCAAAGCTAAAATAGATAAAGTAGAGTTAGACCAATATAAAAAACAACTTTTATATTTAGCCGACCCAAAAAATGGTTATACAGACGGTAAGTTAGGTAAACGATATGTTGGAAAAAATCCAACTCCAAGAAATCCTGTGCCAGTGGATATAAAAAGTTCTACATATGACTCAACTCTTTTTGATTATGATACAGGTGTTCGTTATAGAAATGAATTAGATGCACTAAAGTCTACTAATCCTCAGTTATATGAGGCACTTGTAGATGTACAGAAACAAATGAATGTAATACAAAAAGGGCATGAAAAAACACAAGAAGTACCTAATGGTATAAAAGGTATACTAGACTTAAATCAGTTAGGTAATTTTGCTCCTGTACAATCTAGAAATCTTATTGATATGTATGGGTTTGATTATTATATACCTTTAAAAGGTAGGTATTTAAAGAAAGATATGGACTCAGCTATAGAAGCATTAATAGATGATTCAGGTGGTGGTATGTTATCAACTAGACTTAAAGATTTACCTGCTGCTATGGAAGGTTCTCAAAAAGTACCTGCTGACCCATTTTCTCAAGTAATAGTAGATGCTAGTATGGCAGCTGCAAGAGCAGGTAGAATAGGTTTTACAACATCTCTTTACAATACTGCATTACGAGATGATAAATATTTTGATGAAAAAGAACAAAAAGAAAAAACAGGAAATATTCTAAATGCTAAAGTAGAAGGTGAATTTACTTTTGAACAACGACACAGAAATGACCCTGACATAGAAAAATTATTAAATAAAAATAATACTTTCGTACACTTCAAACCAGATGGCTCTTTAGTAATTTTATCAGTAAAAGACGAAAGAGATGTTGCTGCTATTAGAGGTTTACCTAGACAGGAAAATTTACTATTAGATATTGGTAATACAGTCACAGGACTTATAGGACAACTTCATACCAGATTTAATATTAAATTTGCTCCTCTTAACTTTGCTCGTGATTTTGTTACAAACTTATATATTACAGGGGCAGATTTAGGATATGCAGATATGGCTGGATATGTTAATAATATAGCTAGAGGTATCACTGATGGTAATATATTTCACACAGGTAAAATTGTAGGTAAATATATCAGAGGTGATGTTAATGGAGCAAGAAAATATGCTAGAGACCTAGATAAAAAGGGTAACCCCTATGGATTAGCTATGATGGATTATTTAGACCAAGGAGGTATGGTAGCTATGATGTCTTCTTTATCAAATCAGGCCGCATTCCAACAACAACTAGCAGCAATAGGACAAAATAAAGTTGCGGTAAGTAGACAAATTCTTTATGACTTAGCAGATACTTATATGGGTGCATTTGAGTTAGCAGTAAGAGTATCAGTTTTCCAAACAAGAAAAGATAATTATTTAGCTAAAAACGCATATGGTACTCCTAAAAATAAAGTTTCAGAAAATGTAATGAATGCTGCTAATCAAACAGCTGCGGCATATGCAAAAAATTTATCAAACTTTGAGAAAATGGGATATTCTGGACGAGAATTAGGAGCTTGGTTTATGTTTTTCCGTGCCTCTATGACAGGTGCGGCTAGAGCAGCTCAATCAATAGCACCAGCACTTATAAGTGTAGAAACAGCTAAAAAATCTTTATCACCTGTTACATTAAATAATCCAGAAAGATTAGCAGAGTTTGAAAAAAATTATGAGATAGCAAGACAAAGAGCTTCAACAATGATGCTTGTAGGTTTCGGTGTAGGATATACTTTGGTTGGTCTTGCAACTTTAGCAAGTGCAGCTGCCGCTGATGGTGAAGAAGGTAATAAAACACTTGATGATGATTTTGCAAGATGGACTAGATATCTAAGATTACCAATAGGTGCTTTTACAGGTAATGATAATGATGTTTTACAATTTCCATGGGGTTTTGGTTTAGGTGGTTTACCTGCACTTGGTGCACAAACTTACGCATTAGCGTTTTCTAATGAAAATGAAAAGATAGAAATAGTTGGGAATATGTTAAACATTATGCTTGATTCTTTTGCACCTATTCCTGTTTCAAAAATGTCACCAACTGAAGAGCCTCTTATGTGGTTTATGGATACTGCAGTACCTACTATGTTAAGACCAATTTTTGAATATAGTACAAATACTAATGCTTTTGGTAGTCCTATTACTAGTTTATCAACATCTAGACGTTATGGTAGTGCTTATCAAACACTCGGTAGTACTCCACCTATGTTTCAAGATTTAGCACAAGCGATAGTACAAGGTGATGTTTTTGGTCTTGAACCTGGTGAATATGATTTTGACCCAAATATAATGTATTTTTTTGCAAATAATTACGCAGATGGTCTTGCTACTATTTTTCAAAATTTATATAGCACTTATTTAACTGCAACAGGTAAAAAAGATTTTGAAGCTAAGTTTGATACTGTAATATTTAATAGTTTTTTTAGTAGGTATTCTGATATAGACCAAAGAAGATTTGCTAAAGCAGGTCTGAAATTTTCAGAACTTGAATCAAAAGTAAACCTATTTAAAAATACTAACCCATTATTATATTATGAGATACTACAAAAAAATCCAAATGCTGAAACTATTATAAAATTATATAATCAAAGTAAAGCAAAAGTTAACCAAGTACAGGCACAAATAAATAAGATAAAAAGAGATGCTACTATAGATAGGAAAATGAAAAAAGTATTACTAGAACCATTAGAAGAATATAGAAAAATGTTAAGAAGACAAATGGTAAATATGATTGACCAAGAAATACCTAATGATATCTAATTATCTAACTCTCCATACTCTAACACCCATCACATCGTCTTTCATAGTCTGAAATATTTTGACTTTTACTTTAGCTCGTTTAGCACCACTATCAATAGCATATATCATAGATGATGGCTTCAATGTTGGTATGAAGAAACTTTCCCCCACTTGCATCCATTCTAGAGGGAAGTTCCATTCTGGCTCGTCATTCAGTCTCATTGCTCTCCTGTATCAAGTCTTCTATAAACTTAGTAGTATCAATCTCAAGTGTCATCACTGAGCTAAATCCTGTAGCAGCTTTCCAACCTGTACCCATACGACGCTTATGGTCTCGTATGTTATAACCCTTTGCTTTCATTTTGAGTACAAAATCAGACACACTTATACCTGATTTGGCAAGATACTCTCTGAAGTGACGCTTTTCTATAAACATCTTAGCTGTGTCAATCTCTGCACGTATTAATAGTTCACCTCTTGGCTCTTGATTAAGTCGGTTATTCTCGTTCACCTCAAGTGCCAGGATGTTAGTATTGTGTGCGTTAAGATATTCTCCAAGGATGCTCTCGTAATCCACCACATTGATACGTCCTATGACGTTATCTCTGATATTTATAAGCTCACTGACAGTAGCTAGATATATTCTAGTCAAATCTAAATTAACTATATCATTTTCAACGGCTATCTCACCTGCAGCAAAAGTACAAGCTACCATGTTCTCATGAAACCTATAAGTAGTATCATCACCAAAGTCTTTCTTAAACTTTACTAACCACTTGTCAATCCTACTACGTATTTCATCAGGAGAATATTTAAATAGCTTAGATATAAAGTCTAACCCTGCGTGTCCATAGTTGTGATTATAAGGTTGAAACACTGACGCACCTGCAGTTGGGTCATCATAAAATATTTTAGGCTTGTTTACAGTTATTTCTAGTAAACGAGCAACCTCTCCGTGTGGGTTCTTCTTCACAGTTTGTAGTGTGTTATACAATGAATGGTTAGACGTAAACAAAGCAATTAGTGATGCGGACATCTCATACTCCCTCTCAGCATTTGTTGAAGCTTGCATACGTGCCTTTGCTTTACCATTTGATATCTTATGTATTAGATTAGATAACGCTCTACCTTCTATGTTACCTACCTCATCTAAACCAAACGGTAGGTTGTGAAATGTCAAATATCTAGCTGTCAATGCGTTCTCTGTAGCACCACCTTGTTGTAGCTTCAATGCTTCAGGATTACCCCATATACTCAAAGCTGCTTGTAGTGCACCTGTTTTACCTGAACCTGAATCAGTCCCTGTCAAACACACTGTCATACCGTTAGTAGTTGTGAAGTCCATAATTACAGAACCAAACCCAGTTAGCATAGTAAAAGCGTGTAGTTCTAAACTTGGTGTGTTAAGTTTATTAGCCGTAGCTTTCCATTCATCATAGCTTCCCTCAGTAGTAAGGTGTTGAGCTATGCCTTTACATAGTGGAGAAGTTGGACTATTAACAACATTCCCATTTGAGTCTATTTCTTTGTTACCTATAACAAAAGCTTTCTTATCTGGAGTCCAACCCATTTGTGTTCTCATGATTTCTGCTTTGCTTTTAGATAATAAATAATCTCCCCATCTATAAATATATGTCATTAGATATCTCCCTTGTTGATTATTAGGGTCATAAAATACTCCATTCTTCAATATAATTTCTTTAAATTTTTCTACTATATATAAGTGTGCCATTGGCATCATAAAGTCTCTTGGTTCATCATGAGGTGGATGATATCTCATATTTAAACACTCACCTTCTGTTGGACTATATATTCTGTTAGTAGGATACAAGTCATATGGTGAAACCAAGACAGGCTTTTTGCGAGGAAGAGGCTGACCATCTTCATCTACTTCCACTGGATGCTCAAAATATATACCACCCTCTGCACCACCATACACAAAAGGATATAAGTCTTTAGGTAATCCACCGAGAGAAATCAAAGCACCACCTTCTTTAGTTTGCTCTACTGGGTCTAACTCTATTGGAGGAGCGGGTACAAACTCTTTGCCTATGGCTAATGGATTAGTTATTTTACCTTTATGTGTACACCCCTCACACCCTCTTGGATTTAAGTCATTAAACTTCTCACAAGAAAAAGGTTTATCTTGAGACTGTGTAGCTTTAGCTTCTGTTATTTCAGGGTCATAGTCTCTATGATTTTCAGACATTATATGAATAGCTGTATCTCTATCTTTACAATGTTGAGCAATAGACAACCCTGCGTACCACATAGGCTCTTCTAAAGTAGTAGCATTAACTAGTATATGTTTTATCTGTGGACAACCACCATTATCAGATAAGCTTTTCTTAGCTATTGTTGCAAAAGAAGATTGAAAATTATCTAACTTCAAAGCTTTTCTTTGGTCTTCAGTGAGAGGACTTCTAGCAGCTTTTAAGATATTCTCTACTGACGGTTCAACATCACCGAGTAAATCACTTATAATCTCAAGAGGATACTCTTTTATATCTTCAGTTATAACTTTAGCTGTAGCTGGTTCTTTACCTTTTTTATAGTTGGTAGTTTCAGGACTTCTCATAATCCTAGCAGCGTCACACATAACAGAAGAATCAACTATTAAATTATGTTGTAAACAAAAGTCAAAAAACTTAGTTGCATACGGCTCCCACTCTTCAATAGTCAAATCTTTTTCAAGAGGCCAATAACCATGAATACCATTACCTGAATCAACCTTTATCACAGGGGGTAGTAAAGTATTCTGTACAAATTCATCTAAGGCTTTCTTCGCCTCTTCTTTTGTAGCATATCCTTTACCTGACGCAGCTTTATCTTCCCCTACATCTAAATCTACAAATAAAGCTTTTCTATGCGTAGCATACTTAGCCAATCGGCTTTGACCCTGAAAGGAAGACATTGCAACATACACATTGATGTTACTGTGTCGGCTTTGTAAATCATTTATAGTAGGTTCTATCTCTGCTATAGAGTCAACCCACTCATGATTCATTCCTTTACCAGTAGTCCATGCTACACAGTATTTGTTTCCCTGTGTTGGTAATATTTTTTCATAAAATTTAGTTATCATCTCTCATTTCTTCTAAATATTTCTTTGCTTGAACTTGAGTCTTTGTAGGTAAGACCCCATCATCCAAATCGTTTTTTATTTGTTTCATAAACTTCCGAATCAATATACATCTACTTTCTCTTATGTAATTTCCTCGAAACCATCCATGCACTGCCATTCTTGAAACATCAAAGTAGTCAGCGATAGCTGATGCTGGTAACTTAGCTTCTATACACAACTTCGCTAATTGTATACCAACTCTCTCTGGGTCTGCATTAGACAGGTGGATTAATAGTTTATCACTATATGGCCTAGCCATTATCACCTCCTTAGTCTTTTACACCCCATTTATCCATTAACTCATTGATATCATTAGCTTTCTCTGCTGACGCTTTTTTATCCTGATTAACAACTTCAGGTTCACTTACATCATCAGATTCAGCTTTTACCTTTTTCTTTGCAGTAGGCTCTACAGCTGCTGGAGCTGGAGCTTCGTCTGACTTAGTATCAGTTTGATACACAGTCATCTTAACAGCTGCCTCAGCTGCCGCTGATTTAGATTGTCTTTTTAATATCTCCATATCTTCAGGTCTAACAGCAGCTGCTGGTGAAAAATATAACTTAGGTACAGAAGCTTTAGGGTCAAACTGCATTCTAGTTATCACATTACCAGCACTAACATTATTGTTAGCTAACATTTGCACATAAGGTCTGAAAGGCCATTTACCTGAGTCCTCTTTACCAAACGCTGAAGTAGCAGGTAAAACCATTTGCATTACATCACCTGATGGGTCATTAGGTAACACAACAGCTATCCTCCAAGATAGTCTACACGCTGAGCCTGTACCGCCTGTACCTGAGCCTCTAACACTCATAGGACATTCGTTACATGACTTTGCTTGAGGCGTAGTCACTTCAGGGTCAGGCACTCTTGAATCACTTGACCAACAAGCAGGTGCTACTTTTTTACCCTCTTGATAACTCTCTGTGTAGTAAGTTCTAGCAGCTGCGTGTGCCATTTTAACTATGATTACATTCATATGGTTATCTTCTACGGTAGATATTTCTTTACCGTTTACTACTTTATGAAAGTTTTTTCCACGAATAGATATTCGTTTAGTGGTATCTCCACCACCCCCACCTGCGACAGCAAGGGTATCTTCATCCAGACCTTTTTGTACAACAGCTGGATTTTGTTGTAAAATGGTAATTAAATCGTCACTCATTTCGTTTCTCCTTTATTTACTTGATTTACGGACTGTTATTTTAAATTCTCGCATACTACTAATTCCAGGTGGCAACCCTTCATCTTCACGATTACTTAAAAACTCTTTAAAGTTTGATTGGTGGATTCTCTGCTGTAATAATTCTACAGCTTCGTTATCTAGAATATACTTTTTAAAGTTATCCCAGTCCCCACAAACGAAACTTTCTTTTGTGCTCTTGATGATTGTGCCGAGTTCTGTACGAATACTATCAGCACCTATATCATTACAAGAAGTTAGTAAGACTTGTTCAATAGACGCAAGGTCAGCAGCTAATTCTTTATCTCTAGCCTCGTACGCTCTTGTGAGTCTATTTTTCTCATCTCTAATTTTAAGATAGGTTTCAACTATCTTATCCATCTTATTTTCACTCATGACTCTAATTCCTCTCTGTATAAGTCAACTAATTTAGTATGCTGGTCTACTTTACCTCGTAGCATGGCATACATTCTTTTTTCAACATCAGACCCTTGCAGATGAACAACTGTCATTTTATTCTTCTGCCCAACCCTATCCATTCTAGCGATACATTGTAAGTAAACTTCAACGGACATCACAGGAGACCAAAACACAACTGTATCTGCTTTGGTTAGTGTCACTCCGTGAGAAGCTGACTGTGGTTGTATCACAAGAACTTTAGGTTCATCTGATGTTTGAAATCGGTTAATGATGTGAGCTCTTTCTGTAGCACTAACATCACCATGTATTAGTTCGTTTGTTATATTATTCTTTGATAGAAACTCTGACACTATGTTTATGGTGTGTCTGTATGGTACGAAGATAAGTAACTTATTTGTAGTTTCTTGTACTGATTCTAGTAACGCATTTAGTCTTGGTTTAATATCAAATTTAACTGTTTCTTTTGTATCCGTGTATACTGCACCACCTGATATCTGTAGTAATTTATTCATACCCGAAGCTGCATTCACAGCAGATATTTGTTCACCTGCTGTTTCAATAAGCATTTGATTTTTTAGTTGTTTATAGTATTTCTTAGCTTGTGCTGTGAGTTCTACGTCTCTTGTTTGATAAACTACTTCTGGTAAGTCAAGACATTCATCTTTTGCAAATCGTATTGCTGGTGTAAGAGCTTTGAAAACTTCATCTTTTGATGTAGGTCTAGGTATCCATTTGAACCTAGATATTTGGTACATTACTCTATCACGCCAAGCTGTTTTAAATTTAGGAACATTGTCTGGGCATACTAACCTAGCAAGACCATATGCGTCTTCTGGCGATTGAGATGCAGGAGTTCCTGTCATCATCCACATTCTAGTACGAGGTGTTAATATTTTAGCTAATGTTTTCCAACGGCTCGTTGAAGTTGATTTGTATGCGTTAGCTTCATCTATAATAATTAAATCAAAGTCAGCTCGTTTAATTTCATCTTTTATAATCGCTACACCATCATAATTTATTATGATAAATTCATATTCACTATTTATTATCTTTTGTCGTTTGTCTTTTGTACCATGACAAACTTGTGAAGTTCTGTGCATACAAGTATTAAATATATCTGCCTGCCATGCTGAGTACATAATAGATAAAGGGCATATAATTAGTACTCGTTTAACTTTACCTTTATTCATTAAATAGTCAGCCGCCCACAATGCTGATGATGTTTTACCTGTACCTGCTTCATTAAAACAGAAACCTCTTTTTTGTACAGATAAAAATTCAGATGTTAGTCGTTGATGGTCAAACGGTTTGTATAAACCTGGCCAATTATATTCTTTAGTGATAGGTGAAGGTATATTTTTATTTAGTTTTATCAGTTGATTAAGTGTAGTTACTTCATCAAGTCCCCAGTAAATAGCTACTTCATTTATACCATCTTTACTTCTTGAAAGTATTTCACTTCTTTCAATATATTCTTTTACTAGTTCTGCTGATTCGTCTCGTAGTTTTAGTTTTAATATTTTATTATCAATAAGGTTCATTATTCTCACTCATACATTGTATGTTCTCTCTCGTAAGAATTACAGTTTACACCCTCAATATAGAAAGTCAACTACTAATTTACTATCTTTTTTTCTTTTTTACTTTTGCTTTTGATAATGCAATGGCTATTGCTTGATTGCGAGGCTTACCTGATTTAATTTCTTTTCTAATGTTTTCAGAAATTACTTTTTTACTTTTACCTTTTTTTAGTGGCACCTTTTCTCTCCCTTTTACTTGTTTCTGACACTAGCTTACGCTGTGAGTTTCTTTTAAATGAACGATTTTTAGATTTAGATTGAATAGTAACACCGTGTTTATTTTTACCACCTTTAGATAATGCTTTTCTATGTGATACATCTTTACCTTCACGCTTATCAGCTTTACCATTTTTGTTAGCGTCTTTACCAGTCTTATCTATTTTACGACGAGCACGTTGACGTTCCATACGGTTGTTATGCTCACCTCTGGCTTTCTGCTGTTGATATTCCTTCTTATAAGGTCTTTTTTTATTTACATATGGCATGTCTATATTATACTACTTGGTGTTAAATTCACAACTATCTACTGAACACCACCCACACAACGGTGTAGGATTAGGTTGCCAAGTGTCTGTTTCATAAGACTTTTCTAGTCTTTTAAGTGGTTGTTCAAAAACTTTCCATGAGTTATCCATATCTCTTCTATGATATTCTTCCGTGACAAAAGCATCGTGCATAATAAATAATAAACCTGCTTTTATTTTCTGCACATCAGGAAAGTGAGTAAAAGTCATAAGTGCCATCAACCTTAACTGCTTTGGGTCAGGATATTTTTTACTACCTGTTTTATAGTCAATGATAAAAGCATAATTTCCATCAACTATTAATAAGTCAACGATACCTCTTACCCATCTATCTTCATCATGAAAATCACAAGGAGTTCTGTCATATTTAAGTGCCATTTCATGCTCAACATATTTTTCACCTTCAATAGCAATCAATCGGTCTACATACTTTTTAAATCGTTGGTAATTTTTTGCTAAAGGTTTTCCATCTCTGACATACTCTTCTAATGCAGTGTGTACTTCTTTACCATAAATCATAGCTTCACTTTCTTTTACTATGTAATTTTTTAATACTTTTATTTCTTGATATTGTTTAGGACAGTTTTGATATTGTTTTAAAGATGAATAACTCCAAGTAAAGTCTGTCATATTATTCTCTTGTTTGTTGTAGTTAGCTAATAGTGTCATAGATTACATATATTTACAACTTTCTACTTCTTAAAAATTGTTTTGTAGCTTTCCTTTGTAATTTCACAACATCTTCTGTTTGCAACAAATGTATTGCATTCTTATCTTTGTTCTGTTGTCTTTGGCACAAGACCATATTTCCTTCTATATAAAATTTATCTGGTAGTATTCTATCTATACTTAAATTAGTATCTATTAAAAAGTTTTCTTTTGGTGTTAAGTTTCCATCTCTTATCATTGTCATCTTTGGATAAACACCTCTTTTATTACGGTAAGCAGAACGACCACCTTGCTTTTTTAATTGTTTAATTAACCATATATAAAGTTCCTTACGAGTTTTCCACATCACTCGTCTAGGATATTTTCTTCTCATATCAGCAAAGGCATAATTATTCCACATTGACTCAGTAAAACCCCAAGTGTTTAAGTTCATTCTTTTATACTTTGCAACTTTAGCTTTCTTCTTGTGTGTTGGACAGTTTCTTCTGCGTTTATTACTCTTGTCCATACGACTAGGTTTCTTATCTCTTAGCCAACTCGCACAATAATGTCTTAACCAATACTCGTGTTCATCATCTACATAACCCTCTTCAAACAACTGAGCTTTTTTATTTCTTGCGTATCTTCTAAACTTAGTAAGTGTTTCTGCATCCAACTCACCCATCTTCTTTCTTTTCATAAGTAAGTCTTTGCATATATCATTCTGTCTTACTTTGGCTACTGCCATTTAACAATCCCCATAATTATCTGCATAGCCACCCTCACAGGCGATAGGTAAATCTTTACCCCACTCAGGAGGCTCAGACATTATCTCCATAATTCTTTTTAGTGCTATATCTTTTTCTTCTTCTGGTGCAACACAAACGATTGCGTCATGTACAGTCAACACAACAGGGTACTCTCTGGAGACCTTTATCATTTGTTCACCTATGACTATTCTAGCTAACGCTTGCACCACATTCTCCACAACTGACCCACCCCATATACCAACTGTTCCTCTACGAGAGTCATAAACAAACTCCCCTTGAGGTTGAGAAGCGTCCCATCTTAAATTAGGGTAGTATATACACATACCATTAGGTAATCTGATACGACCTTTTTCTATATGAAGACATTTATGTTTATCTAAGTAGTAGCCTTCGTCGGTACTGTTTGAAATAAACTCTAATGCTCGGTCACACTCTTTCCATAAATCTATAACTTTGTAGTTTACTTCACGATATATTTTTACTAAGTTTCTACATTCATCCTCAGATAGCTTCGCAACTTGACCAGATGTTTCTAATGTGTGTTGTAGTTTCTTCCAACCTGTGCCATATCCCAAACCAAGTGTGCAGGTCTTTCCTACAAATCTTTCTTCTTTATTTTTCTTTGTAATCTTTCTGCCATACACTTTGCTAGAGAAGTTTGCATACACATCCTCACCATTTCTAAATTCTTGTGTAACATCTTCTTGCCCTGCTAACCAAACAAGTATACGAGCTTCAATCTGTGAAGAGTCAACATTTAATATAACATTACCTTTCGGCGGTATAATAGCATTCTTCAAAGCTTTCTTTTTTGCGTCACGACTCGGTAAGTTTTGGAAGTTCACTTTGTCTGAACCTGACCATCTACCTGTGTGAGCACCATAATACTTTAACGGTATAGGTAACTTACCGTTGTTACGACACCCAATGTCTAAGAATCTCTCTATTCTTGTTTCTTCTATCGTTGACTTTGTACCTAATCTAACTGCACAAAGTTCTTGTACTAATGGGTCTTCGTGTTCTTGTAGTTCAATAAACCCTCTATCGGTTTTTGCAAAAGCAAATGTGTCTTTGCCTGTCGCTGGTGATACTTTTAAAGGAATGACAACATCTAAATCTTCTAACAGTTCTGCAAACTGTTTATTACTAGCAAGTTTCTTTCTCACTTCTTCTGCTGTTTCGCAGTTTAGTTTTGCTTTCAAACCATCTAAAAGTTTTTGTTTTTCTGTGGTTACTTCTTCTAGTCTGTCTATCAAGACTGCGTCGTTGATTTGTAAACGAGGTTGCGTAAACATTCTTATAGTTATGTCAATTAATTGTATCTCTGTTCTTGGAAACTCTTTTAGTCCATATTCTCCATCAGGATAAGCTAATTTATTAAATAACTCATAGGTTAGTTCCACATCATTAATACAATATTGACCATATCGGTCTAGTTCATCTTGTTCAAAGTCCTCTAATTTTTTACCCTTTGCGTCTAAGACTTCTGTACCTTTCTGTCCTATGTTATATTTTTCAGCGAGGTATTTAAGTGAACCCCCTACATTGATACCATGTAATGAACGAGCCATTGATAAAGTATCAAGATAAAGTTTAGGAGTTATATCAAAAATAAAAGATAATATTGCACCATCAAAAATAGTGTTGTGACATAATACTGCATTATCTTGTAATTTATAATAGTTTAATTTTTCTTTTAGTTCTTCGTGTGTGCCTGTATACCATTTAGTAGGACCACCATTTACTTTAGCACCAAATCCAATAACTTGAAATCGTGGGTCTTTTATGTATGCCTCAGTAGTTAGTTTAGATAGACTAAAATCACTATCATAATATGTTTCAAAATCAATGGTTATGATTTTCATCAGTGGTTACTTTTTCCATGTTTTACATAGTCACTTAAGGTTGCAAATATTTCCTCTGTTTCCTCTGGATTCCAGTCTCCTAAAATAATTTCAACTCCGTTTTCATCTACTTTCATTTTTTCTTCTAAATTTAATTTTTTTATTATTTCGTTAAGTCTTTTAATAAACTCATAATCGTCTAACTCAACAGTTTTAATATATATTTTATCTTTCCGCATAATTTCTCTCCTGTTTTTCTTTTTTGCATTTACCAACTAGATTGTACTCCCCTAATAAATTTTCCCAAGAGCACCACCAAATACCTTTGTGTTTAAATCTAGCCTTTGCCCCACACTTATGACACACTTGCTCGTCATAATGTTTTTTTAAATTTAGATTATGTGTTTCTATTTGTCTTTTCATAGTTATCCCTACACTCTGCGTTACACCATCTTCTCTCGTCTGTTATATCTTCTTTACAATAAAAACACTTTCCTGTTTCATTTTTTGGTATTGTGGTATTAATATTTTTTAATGCAGTTTCTATTTCTTTTTCTACATTTTTATTTGCTAC
>JGI10211J34971_10001251_pt1 | contig 21212 bp, 17 predicted proteins | sample Etolagsediment_FD_34971 | JGI IMG/M metagenome (IMG submission 34971)
TATATTCACAAAGACACACATCCGTCATGACCACCATGTCGGGCAGATGGTCTTTGATGGCCTTAATCGCAATTTGCACAATACCGTCATCGGCCCAGGACCTGCTGCCGGTGGCGTCTTTTCCATCGGGGAGGCCAAAGAGGATCAGGGCGGGTACGCCTGAGTTCCAGAGTTCCTCAGCTTCAGCCATGAGGGTGTCCGGTGTAAACTGAAACTGGCCGGGCATGCTTTGGATGGGATCTTTAAGATTTTTCCCGTGTTTGACGAATAACGGAGCAATAAAATCCTTAGGGGAAAGGTGAGTCTCTCGAACCATATCGCGAATGGCACGGGTTCTTCTGAGTCTTCGAGGTCGTATGATCATAGACTGTTTAAACTCCTGTACGGGTGTCATTGCCTTTCCTGACAACTGACAACTGATAACTGTCACGCTATTTCTTCATCGGTCAGATAGCATGCCGGTTCCTCGGCCCAGATATCGCCGGTGACCGCCTCGGCCCGGACCCTGAAATTCCCGGCGCACACGTCCAGCCAGCGGCAGGTGGCACAACGGCCTTTGACGTGCTTTTTCTTCTCTTTCAGCTTTGCCATCAATGGATTGGATAGATCAGACCAGATTTCGCTGAAAGGGCGTTTTAAGATATTGCCGAAACTGTAATGACGCCAGAACTGGTCCGCATGGACCTCTCCGTCCCAACTGACGCATCCAATACCGAGCCCGGAGCTGTTCCCTTCATTCATCCTGAGCAGTTGCAGCACATCTTCCGCCCTGGGGTTCTTTTCCCTGCACATGCGAAGGTACACATAGGGTCCGTCCGCATGGTTGTCAACGGTGAGCACTTCTTTGGGCTTTCCGCGCTCATGGAGGTCCCGGGTTCGATCCATGATCAGGTCTACCACCTCCCGGGTCTGCTGGTGTTCCAGGTCTTCTTCCACCATTGTTGAACCGCGACCCGCATACACCAGATGGTAAAAGCAGATCCGCGGAATGTCCATTTTTTCCACCAGATCAAAAATGTGGGGGATTTCCACGGCGTTCATTCGGTTGATGGTAAACCGCAATCCCACCTTCAGCCCCACTGCCTTGCAGTTCCGGATCCCTTCCATGGCGTCTTTAAAAGCGCCCTTTTTACCCCGAAAGCGGTCGTTTACTGCTTCCATTCCGTCAAGGCTGACACCCACGTAGGAAAGCCCCACTTTNTTGAGTTCAGCGGCTTTCTGNGGGGTAATGAGGGTCCCGTTGGTGGAAATCACCGCACGCATCCCTTTGGATACCGCGTAGTGGGCCAGNTCCACCAGGTCAGGCCGCATGAGGGGTTCTCCCCCTGAGAAAAGGATTACCGGAGAACCGAACNCCGCCAAGTCATCGATCAGGCGCAGCCCCTGTTCATGGGTGAGTTCCCCTTTGGATTTTTGTTCAACCGCTTTGGCGTAGCAATGCACGCATTTGAGATTGCAGGCTTTGGTGACATTCCATACGACCACGGGACGTTTGTCTTCGGAAAACTGAAGCAGGTGGCTCGGGAGATCCTTTGAGCGCCGTCCGTACCTGAGGGCATCAGAGGGTTCCACCGTGCCGCAATAAAGTTTCGATATACCGATCATTTTATGAATTCCAGTGAAAGATTCGTTGAAGTTCTCAGATTGTGAAAATATGTATCTTTTTGAGAAACCACAATATCAGACAATACTTCAAAAACGCAAGCGTTCATTGATTGCTGACGATATCTCATTCCGCAATCCGAAATCCGCACTCCGCAATGATCAATTTTCTCCCACCACATGCAGTTTCATCATGTTGGTTTTCCCCTGTTTTTGAAGGGGGTGGCCGGCGACGACGACAATCCGGTCATTTTTTCGAACCAGGCGTTTTTTTCGAAGCTGCTCTTCCATGGCCTTGATCATGATGTCCGAATTCTCCATGACGGGGAGTACATAGGCCTTTACGCCCCAGTTGAGGGCGAGTGAGCGTTGAACGGTTTCGGTAGTGGTAAAGGCGATAATGGGTACCCAGGGTCTGTACTTTGAAATGAGTCGGGCCGTGAACCCGGATTGGGAAAAAGCGGCGATGGCTTTAAGTCCCAGGTTTTCAGCCGCCATGCAGGCGACTTCTGAAATAGTGTCTGAAAAGTCAGCGGTTTTGCGGGAAAAAGGGGGGCTTGCGGGAAAATTTTTCTCCGTTACCCTGGCGATTCGCGCCATCATTTTTACGGCCTTGATTGGGTATTTCCCCACGGATGTCTCCCCGCTCAACATGATGGCATCGGTCCCGTCTATGATGGCGTTGGCAACATCCGATGCTTCAGCACGGGTGGGCAGTGGATGGTCGGTCATGGATTCCAGCATTTGCGTGGCGGTAATGACCATCTTTCGTTTTTGGTTTGCCAGGGCGATCATTTTTTTCTGTGCCACCGGCACCTGCTCGGGCGACAGTTCCACGCCCAGATCACCTCGCGCCACCATGATGCCCTCAGAGGCATCAATGATTTCTGCCAGTTTGTCCAGGGCCTGGGGCTTCTCGATTTTGGAAATCACTGGAATGTTAACCTTCTTCTTTTTGAGAATACGTTTCAAAATTTCAACATCTTTGGCACTGCGGACAAAAGAGGCCGCTATAAAATCAACCCCCATGGTCAGTCCGAAGTCGAGATCCTTTTTGTCTTTTTCCGTGACCGCATTAATGCCGGTAGTGATGCCGGGAAGATTGATTCCCTTGTGTTCTCTAATGATGCCACCGCTGACCACTTCGCAGAAAAGATCCGTCTTACTCTTGCTTTGCACTTTCAGCTCGATTAAACCATCGTCCATCAGGATTTTATCCCCCGGCTGAAGATCTTTGGTGATACCGCGATAGGTCGTTGAAATGAGTCCGGGTTCCCCTTTTACCAAACGGGTTGTGATGGTGAGGGGGTCATTGGCTTTGACTAACACACTGCCGTCTTTGATCAGACCCGTTCGAATTTTGGGTCCTTGAAGGTCCAGCATAATGGCAACCGGTCTGTTCAGCGATCTTGAAAGAGATCTTATGGAATTGGCAACTTTTCCATGGGCTTCGTGAGTGCCATGGGAAAAATTCAACCGGGCCACATCCATCCCTGCTAAAATAAGTTCTTTCAGTACCTTGCGTGAGCTTGTGGCAGGTCCAATGGTACAGACGATTTTTGTTCTGGGAGGGGTCATTAAAATCTCCTTCCTAAAAAAAGCGGGTAATTGCAGGTTCCATTCGTTCTTAAAAATTATCCGTAGTGAACACTCAGGTCAAGAACTAACAGAGGCTTGTAAGGTTTTTGATTTTTTTCTTGATGCATCCAACACGATGCTCTAAGCTTTAAACGGTTTAATCAGTGTACTTTATTAAGACTTCTATGGAGGGAGGCTATGAAAGAGCGTACGAAATGGATTTTGTGTGTTTTGCTGTTACTCAGTGTCTTGGCCGTTCCGCTGTTAACGGCATCAGTTGTCTCAGCGGACAGCCTTTCCGAGGCCATTTCAAAGGGAATTAGCGACGGCAAAATTGTCAAGGATGCCGCGCCGGGTTTTTTGGGGATTCCCGGAGCGCCTAGAGTTAATTTTATACTCGGTTTTTTGTGGGCCATATGGGTGGGCTGGATTTTTTCCACAGTCGGCGCCTTCGGTGGCATTATGGCGGGTGTGGGTCATATCACCATATTCGGTCTGGGGGACTACGCCAAGGGTTTCGGCAAAGGCTATCCCATGAACAAGCTGTTGACCGACTCTATCCGTGTGTCCAACCAGTGGCTGGTAGGGTTGAGCGGATTGATTTCAAGCTTCAACTATTACCGAATGGGTCGTCTGGTGGCGCCTCTGGGAATGTGCCTGGCCATCGGTGGGGTGGGAGGCTCCTGGCTCATTCCCGATTTGACCGCCGGCAAAATCAGTCTTAAGGCCTACCTGGGCTATTTCGGTATTGCGGTGCTGGTCCTGGGCATCATCCTTTTCCGTGAGACCACCAAGAAAGGCCAGGCCAAAAAGAAAAAGGCCAAGGCGGCGGCAGCCGCTTTTGAAAAAGAGGCCAAGAAAGGCGGCGACAGCAAACAGGGGGTCAAGGTGCTTCAGGGCAGCTGGACCATTATGTTCATAGCGCTTGGCGTGGTGGTGGCGAGCGCCCTGTGGGCCAACCTGGCCGGAGGCGCCAAATGGGTGGCCTATCTTCTGGCACTGGCGGGTTGGGGGCTCACATTCTTTGTGGGGACGATCAAGTTCACTTTCTACGGTGTTGAGTTTGAATTCAAAGCCTTCATACCCATGCTGGGTGGTGTCTTTATTGCGGCGCTGGCGTCTTTTCTGGGCGTCGGCGGTGGTTTTCTGTATGTTCCCTTTCTCACATCGGTGGCGGGTCTTCCCATGTTCCTGGTGGCCGGTACCAGCGGTCTGGTAGTCCTTGTGGGTATGATCGTCTCCATCTTCAGTTATATGGTGGGAAAGGGCGTTCCGGTCCAGTGGGGCCTTATCGGCGCTGAGCTGGCGGGCATCTTTATCGGCAGCATGATCGGGCCTCGAACTTCGAAATATATTCCGGATATCTGGCTCAAACGCCTCTTTGTGGTGCTCGCTTTTTATGTGGGCATCCGTTACATTACCAAGGGATTTTTGGGCTACAGCATCGTCCCACCATTTTGATAAGCTGATCCGTCTTTCTGTGCGCCGGTCTGCACAAACCGGCGCACAATATTTTTCCGCCTTTAAAATATGGATATTGTTTCCGGTCTCACCAGTGGCATCGATCAATTTCTGATCACCCCCTATCGTTGGCCGGAAAGCCCGATGGCAGGCTGGTGGTTGGGCACAACGATCCTGGCCCTGTGGACCACACTTCTTGGAAGAGTCACACTGGCACTGGTGATGCGTGTGAACCTGTCCCATGTGCGGGAAGGACTGGCGGAAACCAGCCTGCGGCATAACCAGTCCATGAACGCCCTCAAAGCGGGGGACAAGGAATCCTACAAAGCCATCAATAAATTGGCCAACGAGGCTTACGGCAAAACCTTCTTCCTTCAGATTGCCATGGCGACAGCCTCTCTCTGGCCCATACCCCTTGCCATGGGATGGCTTCAACTGCGCTTTTCAAATGTCAGGTTTCCCCTTCCCCTTGAAGTTCCATTTGTGGGCAACAGCGTGGGGTATACCTTCATTTTTATCCCACTGTACATTTTGGTGCGGATTTTGACGGGAAAGGTAATAAAGAAAAGATCTCAATCTCGTCACGAAAACCCGGAGGAATAGAATCGATGAAAAGATCATTCGGACCCAAAACGCTCATTTTTCCCGCGCCGGTCTGGTACGTGGGGTCCTATGATGTTAACGGTGAACCCCATGTGAAGGGCATTGACCAAAGATTCAAATTGCTCTATCGTACCGACAGCACAGGAAATTCAGTTGGCAACAAAAACGGCTGTTGTGGCCGGGAAGAGAGAGTCTCCAATGGACCCCGCGCTGATGTCCCGCAGAATTGAAGTCCAAAATCCCGAACAGGTGGTAGAAGCTTTTTATGAGAAGGGCTGGACTGACGGTCTGCCAGTGGTTCCGCCCACGGAAGAAAAGGTCCTGGCATTTTTGAGTGCCGCCGGTTTGGCACCTGATGAGATTCTGGGAGCCATTCCGGAGCGAAACCGGGTCTTCACCGCTGAAAAAGTGGCCATCAATGCCGTCATGGCCGGCTGTCTCCCAGAGTATTTTCCCGTTGTGGTGGCCGCCGTGCGGGGAATATCCCGTCCGGAATTCGGTCTTCACGGGGTTTGCGCCAGCACAGCGGGTTCGAGTATCCTGATGGTGGTCAACGGCCCCGTGGCGATTGCCTGTGGGATGAACAGCGGCCAGAATCTCATGGGACCCGGAAATCGCGCCAATGCCACCATGGGAAGGGCGCTGAGGCTTGTCCTTTACAACCTGGCGGGAAGGGAGTTCGACCGGTCGACTTTGGGGCATCCCGGGAAATATACCTATTGTATCAGTGAAAATGAAGCAGCTTCATGGGAACCGCTTCATGTGATGCGGGGTTTTCAAAAAGAGATGAGTGCCGTTACCGTTTTTGCGGCGGAAGGACCCAACCAGGTCCAGAATCATGTGGCTTTGAAACCTGAAAATATATTGAACACCATGGCCGATCGCATGCGGGCACTGGGAAGCTTCAATATGGGCGGGGATTGCGAGTGTGCGGTCGTTATCTGCCCTGAACACTACGAAACCCTGATGAAAGATGGGTGGTCAAAAAAACGTGTTCGTGAATATCTTTTTGAAAATGCCTGTCGGCCCCTGGCAGACCTCAAAAAGGGTGGGTTAAATGAATCGCCCCTTGAAAAGGGGGATGCGGAAAAAATGGTTCGGGCTGTTTCGTCGCCCGAGCATATCCTGCTGATCATGGCAGGGGGTACCGCCGGGCGGTTTTCCGCCTGCATGCCCGGATGGTTCAGCCGTCATATGTCAAAGGCGGTCACGGAGCCCATCGGTGTTTCTTGTGCGGGGGGAACCTGAGCGGTTACCGGGGCCCCGTTGGAGTCTCTGAAAGCCTAAAGGAAGGAAAACATCATGACCGTTATCGTGCTGGATCCTACGAACGAGCCCTGTCAGAACGAGCTTCAAAAAGGCCTTGCGACCGGAAAATCTTGCGGGCCTGACCCTCGGGCTTATTGATAATGGAAAGAAGAATTCGGATTATCTGGTCAAAAAGATTGGAGACAGATTGAAGGGGCTTTACAATATTGGTGGAGACATCCTTGTGAAGAAGCCTTCGCCTTCCCATGCCATTCCGAAGGACTCGGCTGAAGCTCTGGCTGAAAGGGTCGATGTGGTGGTGGCCGGCATCGGCGATTGAGGGTCCTGCAGTTCGGGCAGTGTGCTCGACGGGATCGTCATGGAAAAACTGGGTGTTCCAACCGCTGTTGTGTGTACGGCACCTTTCGTGAGTTCGGGGAAAGGCCATGGCCGTGGCCCACGGTTTCCCCGAATATCCTTTTGTCATCATGCCCCATCCCATCAATGCCACCCCCTATGAAACGTTGGATTCCTGGGTGGAAGACACGCTGCCTGAAATTGTGCGGTTGCTGCTGGCATGAAAATTCCGTTTCTTATGGGGGAACGTTTTGCAAAAACCCCGATCTCAATTTTGATTGCGAAGGAGAATCTGTGTGATGTTTGAACAGGGTGTTATCAGACCCCCCAGCGAAGCGGGCAGCCTTTTGATTCGTGTCACGAGAAACTGCCCCTGGAACCGCTGTCTGTTTTGCCCGGCCTACAAAGGGACCGAATTCTCAAGGCGATCTGTAGCGGAAATTAAGGCAGACATTGACGAAATGGCCCGACATTACGGTAACAACGGGGCCCATATTAACACCGTTTTCTTTCAGGATGCGGATTCACTGATCCTGCCAGTGAAGGATCTGTTAAACATTTTGAAACACCTCAATGAGGTGTTTCCCTCCCTGACCCGGGTGACCTCTTATGCCCGCGCCAAGAGTCTGAAGCGGAAAAGTGTCGAATCTCTGAAAGAGCTCAAGGCGGCCGGATTGACGCGAATCCATACGGGCCTTGAAAGCGGTTCCAGGGCGGTTCTAAAGTTGATTCGAAAAGGAGAAAGCCCTGAAGATATGATTGAGGGGGGCCGCAGGGTCATGGCGGCGGGTATTGAGCTTTCGGAATACATCATGCCAGGGGTCGGCGGCAAGGATTTGAGCCGGGAAAATGCCCACGGGACGGCGGACGTACTGAACCGTATTCGACCTGATTTCATAAGGGTTCGCACATTTGCGCTGCCCCCGAATTCACCCATGGAAGCCATGGCCCGGGAAGGCCGCTTTTCGCCCATGAACGATCTGGAAATCGCAACTGAAATTCGGGAGCTTCTGCTTCACCTGGCTGAGATGCCTTCACATTTTCGATGTGGAGATTTCAGCCTGAACCTTCTGATGCATGTGGACGGCCATCTTGACCGGGATCGGAACCGCATGCTTGAAGATTTGAATTCGTTCCTGTCTCTTCCCAAATTGGATCAGAAAGCCTATGTTTTACTTCAAAGGTCCGGCCATTACGGCGTTCATCCGATGGAGATGTTGAAACATCAGAACCTAATGAATCAGCTTCACGAAAAAATCAGGGAGCTGGAAAGTGGTAATGGAGATGGTTTTGACCGCTATATTCGTGCCATGATGGCCGGCCAACTGCCCCGGCCCCAAACGGGTTCCTGGGTTTAAGGAGTGTTTTTATGGAAATCAAGAAGGAAAGAATCGCCGTCTTCATTGACGCGGATAACGCGCCGGCCAAAAAAATCGATATGATTTTGTCTGAACTGGCAAAATACGGTGTTGTGAGCATCCGGAAAGCTTATGGCAACTGGAAGAAACCTTCCATTAAAGGCTGGGAGGATGTCCTTCATGATTATTCCATTCAGCCCGTTCAACAGTTCGACATTGTTAAGGGAAAAAATGCTACGGATATGGCCATGACCATTGATATTATGGATATTCTCTACACGAAGAATATCGATGCTTTCTGTATCGTAAGTTCGGACTGCGATTTTACGCCGCTGGTGTTAAGGGTCCTCTCAGAAGGTAAATCGGTCATCGGCTTTGGTGAGCGCAAGGCTCCGTCGCCATTCGTGAACGCATGTTCCCGGTTTCTGTATCTGAACGAGCCCCCCAAGCCGGAAACAAACGGTGTCCAAGGGACCAAGCAGATTGGCAAAGTGCTGAAATCAGATACCAAACTGATGAATCTGCTCAGAAACGCCATTGATTCGGAGCAGGACGATGATGGTTGGGCTTACTTGGGCCGCATCGGTGCCCATATTTCCAACCAGGCATCCTTTGACTCCAGAAATTACGGGTATAAAAAGCTCGGTGACCTGATCCGGGCCATCGATATTTTTGAAACCAAGTTAGTGGGTGGTGACCAGATGTATATCAGAGACAAACGAAGGAGCAAACCGACTGCCAAAGCGGAATGATTGAACGACGTCGATATATTAACAAAGGAGTCCTATTTTAATGAAAAGTGCTGAAGATCATCTGTTGCATCAACTGAAAGACCCTGAAAACCAATTGCCCGATTACCATTTACACACCGTTTTGTGCAACCACGCGGAAGGGGAAGTCGCACAATACCGAAACGCGGCCAGGGATCTTCACATACCTGAAATCTGTTTTGTGGACCATGCGCCCAATCCGGACGGTTACGATCCCAATCACCGCATGCATCTGAACGAGTTCTGTACCTATCGAGAGATGGTCGGTACGCTTGTGGATCATGAGACGCCTCATGTTCTCTTAGGCTTGGAAGCGGATTATTATAAGGGTTGCGAAGCGTTCCTGGGGAAATGGCTTGATTCCCAGGATCTTGATTTCGTGCTCGGTTCGGTGCATTTCATCGAAGACTGGGGATTCGATAACCCGGACGTAAAGCAGGTCTGGAATTCAGTGGATATCGCCGGTACCTGGCGGGCCTATTTTAAACTGTTGGAAAAGTTGGTGGAGACGCGGCTTTTCGACGCCGTCAGTCATTTGGATATCCCCAAAAAATTCGGTCATCGTCCCTCCGAAAAGGATCTAATAGAGATGGCGCAGCCCGTCTTGGATAAAGTAGCCGCCGCGGGGATGGGTATGGAACTGAACACTTCCGGACTGCGAAAACCGGTGGGAGAAATCTATCCGTCCATGATGATTGTCTCTCTGGCACGGGAAAGAGAGATCCCCATCTGCTTTGGATCCGATGCCCATAGCCCAAAGGAAGTGGGAAAAGACTTTTCCGCTGCCCTTCAATTGGCCCGGGATGCGGGATATACCCAATATTTCAGGATTCGGAAACGGAAAAAATACCTCGTGCCGCTTCCGGAAAACTTTTCATTTGCGCCATCATCATTGAGTTGATTATTCAGAATGGAAGCATTATTCTAGGCCGGATCAACGATAAAAGTCTTTTTGCGTCTGTCAAAAGTTTTTAAACTTTTTTAGCATAAAGGGGGAGGTTAGCCATGAATCGAAAAGCTTTTTGGAACGGGTTGTTTTTGTCGGTATTGATCATTTTGGGCATTACGGGATGGCAAATTACAACGGTGGATGCTGAAATGGCAAAGGTCGAGGGGGTTTCATCGGGAGATGAAGCCAAGGCGAATTCGAACAATCTCGACGTGATCTTGCTCAATAACCAGGGGTACAAAAAGAAACGGAAAGGGCCGGTGGAATTCACCCATAAAAAACATGTATATGAATACAAGGCGGTTTGCTGGAATTGTCATCACGAATACAAAGACGGACAAAATGTCTGGGTTCCCTGGGGAGAGACCCAGCGGTGCGATCAGTGCCACGATCCCAAGAGTAAGGAACACAACAAAATCATGCTTCAGAAAGCGTTTCATTACCAGTGCAAAGGATGTCACAAGGACCTGGCGGGAAAAATGATGAAAACCGGCCCTTATAAGAAATGTGGTGGCTGCCATTCAACAACCGAAACCAAATAATTGCCGTTTCTGGATGAATCCAGAAAATATTTGACGCGCAGGAGCCCGAATTGAAANATTCCCAGGCAAAACAGGGCAGGGTGTTTGTGCTGCGACGGGAAAACAATGTTCTACCCTGGGATTTAAGATCGCCCTTCTCTCTTCGGGCTTCAGTTTCTTGAACAAAAAAATATTCGAGGGCGCAGGCGTAGACTACGCTTTTTCAAACCCAAAGCAGAACTCGAAAAATATGTGAAATAAGGTTCGCCCTGTTGATCTCAAAGTCTTCAAGGAGAATCTATTCCCATCCCCTTCAAATGGGCCCGAGCGGCCGTCAGGATGGCTTGGCTGGTGAAGCCGTCTCCCAATACATCGGTTTCGGATTTTCCCCGGTTTTCGAGAAGTGAAATGACGGTGGCGTATTCCCTGGCGGCATCTGCTTTTCGCGAGGCGGCTTTGAATATGTCTGCCAGGTGAAGATGGGCCAGCGGATTATCAGGTTCAATATAGATGACTTTTTTGAGGTAATGGCTTGATTGATCGAGGTTTCCGGCATCATTATGGATCATGGCGAGCATGAAATAGGCCTCTGCATGAAGCGGGTCCTGTCGGATGATGTTGTCCAGAATGGTTACGGCGGCAATGGTTTCACCCTTGTCCGTGAGCTCCCGTGCAACCGACAAATTCTCCTCAAGGGACTTTGATGGGGTCCCGGCGGTGTTCTCAATTTCCGCGGGCCGGGCAAGGGTTTGGGTGGGATGGATTTCAAGCTTTCCGGTTGTGATTTGCCGGGTTTTCTGGGTTGAAAGTATCGGTTCTTTGAAAGGCGTTTTCTGGAAATTTTTCCGGGATTTCTGTTGAACTGATGGGATATGTTTCTTGGTGGATTCTGAACGGGAGGGTGTTGAAGGTTTTAGGGCCTGTCCGGGTAAGGGTTTCTGGTAGATAAATGCGTCATCCATCTGGAGGGGTATAAAATCATCATTTAGATAGCGCATGGTTTCGGAAAACCCGGCGAAGAGAAAGCCGCCGTCAGCCATTGACGCATAGAAGTTTTTCATCAATTTTCGGCTGTGATTCTGGGTGAAATAGATGATCACGTTCCGGCAGAATATAATGTCCCATCGAGGCATGGTATCCATTGGAAAAGGTTCCTCGGACAGGTTGAAGTATTCAAACTCTACCATTGTTTTGATGTCCGCACTCAAAAGATACCGGTCTCCCTGTTTCGTGAAATAGCGTTCCAGGTAATGGGGGGAAAGGCCCCGAATCGCCCGTTGTGTATAGGCCCCTTCTCCTGCGTTTCGCAGTGCTTGGCGGCTGATATCCGTACCCTTGATGAAAACTTTCATTTGAAAATCGTCAAAAAAGAACTCCCGCATGAGTATGGCGATGGAATAAGCTTCCTCACCGTTGGCACACCCTGCGCTCCAGATGTTGATTCTTCTGTGATCCGTCTTTTTTTTGCTCATTAGAGGGGGTAGACAAAAATGCCGCAGGGCATGAAACTGGGCTTTGTGTCGAAAGAAAAAGCTCTCCTGGATGGTCAGAATATCCATCAATGTGCTGAATTCCCGTTCCATGGCGGAGGGGTTACGGAGCAGTTTGTAATAGTCGCTGATATGATCCAACCCCAATATTTCACAACGGGTTTCTACAATTTCTTCAAGCTGTTTTCGTTTCCTTTCGTCGAAGCCGATGCCTGTTTTTTCGGTAATGTGGTTGCAGAGATAATTAAGATGTTGATTATTGGTGAAGGGCATTGTCATCGGTAAATGCAAATTCTCACAGGCCTGTTTTTGCAAATCTTACAATTTTCGGAGCAATCTCTAAGAGCGGCAGTACAAGGTCCACCGCGCCTAGATCGATGGCTGTCTTGGGCATACCGAAGATGACGCTGGTCTTCTGGTCCTGGGCGATGGTTTTTCCGCCGGCTGCTTTGAGTGCGGCCATGCCCTGAGCGCCGTCATTTCCCATGCCGGTCAGGATGACCCCCAGAGCCTGTCTGCCGTAGTGTTCTCCTATGGATTTCAACAGCGTTGTTCCGGAAGGCCTGTGCCCTCCCAGCGGGGGCTCATCAATTAGTTTGACCCGATGGTTTCCATCGATTGTGAGGTGCACATTGTCAGGTGCCAGCAGGGCTTCACCGGGCAAAAGCGCGTCTTTATCGTCGGCCACACGAACCCGTATGTGATCTTCATGATTCAGCCATTCCGCCAGTCCATGTATGAACCCGGGGCTCATGTGCTGCACAATCAGGATGGGGACTGGGAAGCCTGAGGGCAGATTGCGAAGTATTTTAAAAAGCGCATTGGGACCGCCGGTGGAGGATACAATGGCGATGACCCTATTCCGGTTTTTTGGGGAGGCATTGACATTAACGGAAACCCTGTTGCCGGGATCGTCGGTTGCCAGCCTATTTTCAGCTTTTTCACAATGGTTTTTGATGGAGGTTCGGTTCACCTTAGACAACAATTTTACTTTTCGAATGAATCCTGCCACCACATCCGGATGGGTTCTCCAGCGGTAGAGGTCTCCCTTATTAAGGACATCCAGCACGCCACAGCTAAACATTCGGTCCGGTGTATCCACTAAAGCATCTGATGCCGCAGTTACCATGATGATGGGGGTAGGTCTTGCCTGCATGATCGCTTCAGCCACTTCATAGCCGCTGGTTTGCTTCAAATGGGAGTCCAGAATGATCAGGTTGGGGTGAAACTTTTTTACCATCTCCACCGCTTCATTTTTGTTTTCAGCCATTCCGCAGATGTGGATAAGGGGATCGGAAATGAGAATATTCCGGATCATCTCCCGAGCGGATTTCAGGTCATCAATGATAAGGACTTCGACCATGAGGGTTTACTCAAAAATGGTTCTTCAATGGTGAATCATACGTCTCTCAGCCAATCAGTGTTCGGATGGTCTGAATCAGCGATTCCTGGTTAAAGCTCTTTTTCAGCAGGAATGCATCCGCACCGGCCTGAAGACCCTGTTTCCGTTCCTCTTCCCTTTCAAGGGAGGTTACGATGATGACGGGAATGTGAGAGAAACGCTCATCTTTTTTCACTGTTGCCGTCAGGGTGAAACCGTCCATTTTCGGCATCTGAACATCGGTAATCACCAGGTCGAAAAGGGTATGCTCAAGTTTTTTGAGGGCGATGGTGCCATCTTCAGCGGTTTCCACCAGAAAACCGGCCGCTTCCAGAATGCTTTTTTCCAGCAGACGGGTTGTCATTTGATCTTCAACCAGCAATATCTTCTGACGGGTGTCGGAAGCGGCTTTAAAATCACTACGCTCAAGAAAAATGTTACCGGCTTTAATCTGCGCCGCCGTAAAAAGCCTCGAAACATCAACGATCAATGCAATTTCTCCCGTGCCAAGGATGCTGCTACCGGAAAATACGGGAAGTCTTCCCAGATGGCTTCCCAGATTTCTCATGACGATTTCTTCAACCCCCATGACGTCATCCACCTGAAAAGCAATTTTTTTCCCGCCGTGTTTTAAGAGAAGAAGTGATATTTTTCCATCCGGGTCTTTTGACGGCACTTCGGTAAAAGCCAGGATCGCATCCAACCTGGCGCCGGGGATAATCTCCCCCTGCCAGTAGATGGCTTCACGGCCTTTGATGGTTTGAATGTTTTCAGGTAACAATCGCAATACCTGAAGGGCCGAAAAAACCGGTACCGCCAGTATGTGATTTGAACATCGCACCAGAAAAGCCCTCGTGGTGGCCAGCGTCAAAGGGAGGGCGATCCGCACGACGGTTCCCTGTCCAACACGGCTGGAAATTTCCACGGAACCGTTCAGTTTTTCCACATTGGTTTTGACCACATCCATGCCGATACCTCGGCCCGACAGTTCGGTGACCATTTTTGCCGTGCTGAAACCGGGCAGGAACAACAGATCGAACACCTCGGCGTCCAGCATGTGCTTTGAATCTTCTTCAGAGAGAAATTTTTTTTCGAGTGCTTTCTCCTTGATGCGGTTTCTGTCAATGCCGGGCCCATCGTCAATCACCTCAATAATGACCTTGTCAATATCTTGAAATGCCCGAAGTATGATTTTGCCGGTTTCATCCTTATGAAGTGCTTTACGTTCCTCAATGGATTCCATTCCGTGGTCGATGGCATTTCTGAGCAGGTGCAGCAGGGGGTCACTCAATTCTTCAATGGCCCGTTTGTCAATGCGTGTTTCTTCCCCTTCGATAACCAGGTCAACCGCTTTGTTCCTTTCACGGGCCAGATCTCGCACGGATCGGGAAAGGGGGTTGAAAAGCAGAGAAAGGGGGAGCATGCGAATGTCCATAACCAATGCTTGGGTTTCATCCACCAGTCGGCTGAGGACATCAACGGATTCATAAAAGCCCTCGGAAAAATTTTCCATGAGTGCCTGCGCCTGTTGGTTGAAATGGCGCAGTTGTTCGGTGAACAAGGCGGAAGCAGAGAGATTGGCGGAATGGTTTTCGAGATTGCGGGCCAGGAGGAGCAGTTCAGATTGCTCTTTCTTCTGCACTTCTTCCAGTGCGTCAAGGGTTTGTTGAAAACTTTGCATCCGGTTGCGAGTGATCACCAGTTCAACGGCGATGTTCAGAAACCGATCCACTTTTTTTGTGGGTACCCTTACAGAATCGGAGGAGATCCGATTTGAGGTGGCGGCTTCCCCGGATTTTTCGGGGCCGCCTCTTGGAGGGGATTTAGCGGGCATATCTTCTCCGGAGGACATCATCCCTTGGATACGATTGAGGATGGCGGAGATATCGACTGAGACGGTCGATGAAGCGGCGATACTCTCTAAAATGGCATTGTTCGTGTCATTGGCTTTGAAGAGAACATCAAAAACCTCAGGTTCAGGAGCGGTCCGTCCCTCTTGGATTTCACGGATCAGGTCTTCCATGCTGTGGCAAAGATCCGCCATCTCATCCACGCCCATGGTCATGGCGGCACCTTTCAGGCTGTGAGCATTTCGCGAAATGGTCTTGAAGACGTCAGAGGACAATCCCTTTTTTTCAAGTTTGAGCAATCCCTGATCGATGGCATTAATATGCTCCCTGGCGGAGTCAACGAAGCTGGGCAGGAATTCCTTAAATTCAGGTGTGATGCGGGAACCTTTTTCCCTGCGAGATTTCCTATGGGTGGGTTCCATGTCATACCTCCAGTTTGAATCTGGAGATAATCTTTTTTAAATCTTCCGTCATTTGCGTCAGAATGTTAGCGGATTGTGTGGTCTCTCCTGCGGCGGCAGCCATTTGCCGTGCCACATCCGACAGTTCTCGCATGGTCAGAACAACCTGTTCACTGGCCCTTTCTGTTGGCCTGTGGCCATGGAGACCTGCTTGGCGGAATCTGTGGTCTGTTCGGCCATTGCGACGATTTCCTGCATGGCTTTTTCAACGCGGTTCAGTTTTTCAGCGCCTGCTTTGACCAACTTGACGTTCTCTTCAGCGGCCATGACCGACCCATTGGCCGCTGTTTGAATTTCTCTGGCGATTTCTTCAATGCTACCGGTTGATTTGACAACATTTTCAGCCAGTTTACGAATTTCGGAGGCCACCACCGTAAACCCTTTCCCCGCTTCACCGGCCTTGCTGGCCTCAATGGCAGCGTTCAAAGAGAGCATTTTGGTTTCTGCCGCCACTTCATTGATGATGGCCAAGACCTTTCCGATCTGTTGGGATTTCTCCCCCAGACTCATGATTTGCTCGGCGCCTTTTTCCGTGTGGTGTCGAATGTTTTCCATCAATGCGGCCGCTTCATCCATGGCGCTGGCACTTTCTTCGGCGTTTTGCTGAGTGGATTCGGCCATGCCGGCCTGGATATCGCTGTTTTCCGCGATTTGGCCCGCCGTGGCGGAAAGCTCTTCGATACTGGCGGTGGTTTCCCCCACGCTGGCGGCCTGTTCGGAAGCACCCGATGCCTGTTCCTCGGAGCTTGCGAGGATTTGGTTGCAGGCGGTGCTGATTTTGAGAATGGCTTCTCTCACCTGAACGATGATTTCAGAGAGGTCGGTCTGCATTTGATTGAAGGCTTTGCCGAGATCCCCTTTGAACTCCACTTGGCTTGTAAGGTCTCCGTCAGCGATATTGTTGGCCTGTTGGGAGAGTTTGCTGAGTTCCTGCTGCATGCGCAGGAAACTGCAGGATAACGCACCGATTTCATCTCCGGTAATCACATTAACCGGGCATGAGATGTCTCCATCCGCGATCCTATCCGCAACCTCCTCAAGCTTTTTAAGGGGAGCCGAAGCGTTTTCTGCTAAGCGGTAACTCAGGTAAAAAGCGATGAAGAGGACCACCAGGCTGGAAATAAGGATGCTTCCCAGAAGAGATGTCATCTCCTTTCTCAAGACTTCAAACTCGACGACTTTGACCAGGAGTAAATCTTTATGATCCAGCGGTAGTGCGTAATAGACTTTTTGAGCCTTAGGGTTTTTATGGGACGTATAAGGTTTTTGGGGATCCATTTTGTGGTGTAGATTCAAAAAAACGGATTTCAGATTTTCTGAATTTTGCTGACTCAGCAGTGTTCCTTTTTTACCGGCAGGCGTCTCTCCTTTTCTATCCAAAAGAAAGAAATCCGAATCAATGGGTTCGGAGGCGGTTGAAAGGATCCTCTCAACCTCTTTTTCCTCTCCTTCGACTTTCAGTTTTTGAAGGATGGGTTTCAATTGGAGCAGTTCCTTGTGGCTGCTTTCTCCCCGCAGGTCTTCTATCAATCGATTTGAATGGCTGAAAGTAACACTGCCTTGAAACAGAATTGTCACCACCATAATGGACAGACATACCACCAGGATTTTGTTGAAAAGGGTTAGTACCCTGGGGGGCGTGGACATTCCGAATTTTTCAACCCAACTGCCCAGATGGGGCGCCAGAATCCGTTCGTTGTTGAAAAAACAGCAGGTCGCGTAAATCATGGCGATCATAATACCGATCATCAGGGTCTCTATGGATTGTACGCGATCAAACCCCGCAAAAATGATCATCTGCAGAATGCCGATCACAAACCCAAAAAAAACAATTGCCAGGTTGGTCCAGGCAATTTTCAAGGGCAGCCTGAGTCCGCGAGAAATTATGGCGTGTATTTCGGTCGGGTTATCATGTGCTTTTTTAGCCGCGGCTTCATGTGTGCGATGCAGTGCGCCCACCCACCGCATGGGCAACCCGATACAGATGACTGCAAAAAGAGGGGCTTCCCAGGCATAGACGATCAGAAGGGCTTTGAGTTGTGTCCAGGTCATTTCCAATGTCAGAAGGGCATAGGGCATGAAAAGGAGTCCTACGACGGCAAGAAAGAACATCCCCTGGTGCAGACCGACTTTTTTCTGTAACTTATCCATTGTTGCCTCTCCCGGATTCTGGTGTGTTTTGAAACGTAGCGACGAGATTCTGAAGGTCTTTTGCCAGGTGGTGAAGCCCTTGGACCGAATGGGTGGTCTGCGTTGATGCGGCCGCCATTTGTCGGGTGACTTCGGATATCTCCCGCATGGCCACGGCGGTCTGCTCGCTGGCTGTTTTCTGTTGTCCTGTGGTCATGGAAACTTCTTTGGCGGCGTCGGTTGATTGTTCGGCCAGGTGAACGATTTCCACCAGGGCCGTTCTCACCCGGTCCAGCTCATGGACGCCCGTGGCCACGATTTTAACATTCTCCTCCGATGCCATGACGGACATGTTGGCGGCTCCCTGAATTTCTTTTAGCATGTCTTCAATAGAGCCTGTTGATCTGACCACATTTTCGGCCAATTTTCGGATTTCTCCAGCTACCACGGAGAACCCTTTTCCGGCTTCTCCGGCTCGACTGGCTTCAATGGCGGCGTTTAAAGACAGCATTTTGGTCTCAGCGGCAATATCATTGATGATTCCCAGCACTTTTCCGATTTTCTGGGATTTTTCTCCCAGCGCCATGATCTTTCCGGCGCTGACTTCGGTTCGCTGTCGAATGTCCGACATTACAACCTCGGTTTCACCCATGGCTTTCAGGCTGTCTTCAGCGTTTTTGAGGGTGGACTCAGCCATTCCGGCCTGGACTTCACTGTTTTCAGCAATCTGCCTGGCGGTTGCTGATAATTCCTCAAGGGTAGCCGTTGTTTCTCCCACACTGGAAGCCTGTTCGGCTGCGCCGGATGATTGCTGTTCCGCTGCCGCTACAATTTCGTTGCTGGCGGAGTTGATTTTCAAAGCAGCCTCCTTGATTTTCAGAATAATGTTTTTGAGTGCTGTCTCCATCTGGAAGAAGCTATACGCCAATGTGCCCACTTCATCTCCGCTACCGGTGACAGGGTGAAGACTGAATTCTCCCCTTTCGATGCGTTTAGCGGCCTGATTGAGTTTCTTGATGGGTTCTGAGACACTGTGAGCCAGTCCGTAACTCAGAAAGATGGCCACAATAAGAATCAGTCCGGATATGGCAAAGGCCCGTTTTAGAAAAACCGCTTCCAGCTTTTCCAGTTCACCCACATCGATGACCCGTATGAGTATTCGGTTATTGTCATCCAGAGGAACGGAACACCAAATGATATTATGGATGATATCCTTTTTGATGGGGTTTTCTTTAAGGGTTTGAAACAACCCTTTCAAAGCATCGCTATTTTCAGAATCTGGAAGGAGGGCCGGTTTTCCCGAAAGGATTTCTCCCTGGCTATTTAAAAGTAACAGGGGGGTATTATTTGAAGATTCCAGGCGGTTTAGCAATTCTAATGCTTTTTGGCTTTCCGATTCGTTCATGGAATTCCCATAAAGTGAGGCTTTGAGCCGAATGAGCTCCTCGGTTGCCGATTTGGTTAATTCCGATTCAAGCAGTCTTATGGAGTATACATAGCTGATGCTCACTTCAAAAAGAACCGCGACACCCATGATTCCCACACAGACAAACATCACTTTACTGAAAATAGAAAAGACCCGGGGCGGGTTTTTTATGCCGGATTGATGGACCATTCGGCCCAGGTGGGGCGCAAGTATCCGCTCAATATTAAAAAAAGTGCAAATGGCATAGACGATGCTGATAATAATGCCCGCCGCAAACGCTTGAATGGATTGAATCAAATCAAATTGGGCAAAGGCAACCAGTTGTAAAACGCCAACGGCAAAGGCGAAAAGGATTAACGCAAGTGAAACAACGGCTGTTTTCTGAGGGAGCCTGAAGGCGAGTGGAAGGGTCCGTTTCAGACGTTCCGGATTTTGGGGCCGGTCGTCCATATCCGTTTCTTCATGGGTGGGGATCATACGTGTCCAATGCATGGGCAGCCAGGAGCACAGAGCACAGAACAATATGCCTTCCCATGCATAGGTAATCAAGAGCTGTCTCATTTGGTCGGGGGTCATTTCGAGGGAAAAGAGAACATAAGGAATGCCCATGAGGCCCACTACCGAGACAAAGTATAGAAATTGAGTGAAACCGATTTTCTTCTGTAATGCGTTCATTTGGAAATCCCCCGATTATGTTGTAGCAGGTTTCAGCTGATCAAGGTCCAGGAGGAACACAATATTCTCATCCAGTAAAGCCAGCCCCCATAACGCGGAATGGCCTTTGTGAAAATCAATCAACGGCGGCAGTCTCTTTATCTGATCCAGTTTGAGAGCGATGGTGCCTTCCGCCCTGTCCACGGGAACGTAAGTCCGACCGAATTGGCTTTTGACCTCCAGAACAGCGGTTGAGTTGTTCGTTTGCGTATGGGGTGATATTTGAAAAATATCTCTGAGGTCCACCTGCTGGCTGCCCGGATCTATTTGGGGCATGTTCCCGCGTGTGATCCGAATGACCTGTTCAGCCGCCACCCCCAGAAGAAACGGTTCCAGTCGGAAGAGAAGGAAATCGAAGGTTTTGCGATGCATGTTCCGGATATGAGCAGCAGGGGTCATGTGAGCTATTTTTTTTGAATATTCATTTTTTCAGAGGCCATAATTTTTTCATAGTTCAGAATGACCACCAGGCTTTCATCAATACGTGTTTCTCCATCAATAAATTCTGAATACGCTTTCTCGAAGGTAATCATGGGTGGGTCGATGGATTTTGAAGGGAGGTCGATAATTTCATCCACACTGTCAACGAGAAAGCCGACGTCTATCCCCTTCATACTGGTGACCATGATGGTGGCTTTTGAAGGGGTTTTCGAAGAAATTCCCAATAAAGCCTTTAAATCCACCACCGAAATGATTTCGCCTCTAAGATTGATGATTCCGGGAATATGAGGCGGAAGTCCGGGAACCTGTGTAATACCCTCCGCCCAGCGTATTTTCTTCATGAAGTCCATGTCAAAGGCATATTTCTCTTTTCCCAGAGAAAAGGTCAACAGATACCGAATAGATGATTTGATTGGGGCGGAAGGGGCTGATGTTTCTTTTTTTTTCAGCTTATTAAGTATGTTGGCGGATAATTTTTCGTTATTGGGGATGAATCGTAAGGCCTTTTTGATTTTATCAGGGCGGAGAGGCTTCAAAATGACATCGTCCATGCCTGCCTTAAGGCATGTCTGCTGTTCTTCTTCCTGGTCCGCGGCGGTCAGGGCGATGATGGGCATGCGGGGGTGATCTTTACCCCGCGTGGAAGAGATTTCCCAATTACGGATTTGTTTTGTGGTTTCAAGGCCGTCCATTCCCGGCAACTGGATATCCATGAGAACCATTTGGTAGGAAGCGTTCTGAATGGCGGCTACGGCTGTTTCACCATCCATGACACTGTCCACTTGGACCCCTTCTTTTTCCAGAAGCATCTTTGCCACTTTCAGGTTGACGGGGTTGTCGTCAACCAGAAGGACTCTTGGTCTATCGCTCAA
>JGI10211J34971_10001252_pt1 | contig 21207 bp, 20 predicted proteins | sample Etolagsediment_FD_34971 | JGI IMG/M metagenome (IMG submission 34971)
GCCCCCCATCTAACTCTCGGCCGTTTGGCCATAAAGGATTTCTCAAACGCAAGGGTCCTCGAACGCCTCCTGATGTATGAACGCCGATTAGAGCACAGTCTCTACAAAACAACACTCGAGTTACAAAGACTGCGCCTCATGCGAAAGCTGGAAAATCCCATCGGAGCCGATGAAGAAACCGAATATCAATTACTGCTCGGCAGGTAATTATGACTTTTTATGCAAAACAAACCCAATTTGCCGGACGCTAAAATGAACGTAACTTCTGTTAAAACAATGAACTACGAACAAATAACTACGAACGATGCCAATAAAAACAAACCCAATTTATCCCTACCGAAGGGGGAACAAACCCAATTTCAAACGGGGCCGGCAATCTCATTCAATAATTCTTCCCAGCAGCCGCCCAAAATACAAGCCTCAAATCCGTACGGGGACATAGACAAGCATTTCAGGCATAAATTTACCACAGAAATAACAAACTGTCGGAGAATTACTTTGTATGCTTAAGGACAAAATCAGCCGACAGACGCCTGCCGTCGGGACACAAGCAGGTTGCCTCAAGTATGTAGCTCTGGTCTTTCTCCGGCTGGAAATCCACATCGAATTCATAAGCCCTGAAAAAATCCCGCCAATAATTATTATTTTCGATAGTATTGGTCAAATCGATATCCGGCCAAATAGCAATTCTTTTGCCCTTCGGTTTAGCAGAGCGCTGAACATACCTGTACAACTCAAAACGGAATATTCCCGGCGTTTTTATCTGACAATTAAACGAGTCAAGAAGACTGACGTAAATCCTTATTTTGCCGACAGCAACAAACGCAGTCAGCGGAATAATATCTATCTTCTCCGGGACATAACGTGTATAGATGAAAAGTTCTTTAGCTTGCCGCCTTGTACCGGAAGTGTTCTCAACCGGGCTCGGCGGTTTGGGAGGCGTCGGGGGCACGGGCTCACAACCTGCCTCGACCAAAAGCAATGCAAAGAAAAATACCAACACCAATGTCAGACCGGTCTCTTTCGACAATATTACACGCACTTGCTTCATATCTATTCTCCGAGCCCCGCCCCTCCGAGGGGCGGGGCGAGCCAACTACAAGTCCTCGTCAAGCATATGGCCGAGGCGGTATTTTTTCGTTCGCAAATAGTCAACATTGTGCTCGCTCGGTTCAGCCCTTAGCGATATCTGCTCCACAATCTTTATCCCATAAACCTCAAGCCGACTTACCTTCTTGGGATTGTTGGTCAGTATCCGTATTTTGCTCAAGCCCAAATCACGACAGATTTGAGCACCAATTCCATAGTCTCGCCTGTCAGCCATAAAGCCCAGCTTCAAATTCGCCTCAACAGTATCAAGGCCCTGCTCCTGAAGTTTATAAGCGCGCAGTTTATTCACCAACCCAATACCTCTGCCCTCCTGTCTCAGATAAATTAAAGCGCCTTTACCTTGCTCTTCAATCATCTTCATTGCTGTTACCAACTGATAACCGCATTCGCACCGCTGCGAGTGAAACAAATCCCCGGTCATACATTCCGAATGCACTCTCACCAACACCGGCTCATTGTGTTCAACGGGTTTGCCATTCTCGTCAAGTTCGCCAACACCGCCCTTACACAATGCCAGATGCGGCTGGGGTGAAGTTATGCTTTCATAGCCAATTAACTCGAATTCCCCGTAGTCGGTGGGCAAATGGACGCATTCCACACGCGTGATTTGGCTCTCGCGCTGGAGGCGATACTCTATGAGCTTGGCGATTGAAACAATCTTGAGACTGTGCTTTTCGCAGAATTTCAACAACTCCGGCACTCGTGCCATTGAGCCGTCTTCGTTCATAATCTCACAGATGACCCCCGCTGGCCTGAGACCTGCCAATCGCATTAAATCAACGGCACCTTCAGTCTGACCGGCTCGCACCAACACTCCGCCCTTACGAGACCGCAGTGGAAATATATGGCCAGGACGAACAAGGTCACCGGCCTTGGCACCGTCTGCAATCGCTGCCTGAATTGTCGCGGCCCTGTCAGCCGCACTAATACCCGTACCTATACCTGTAGCCGCATCAATACTGACCGTAAACGCCGTTTTAAACCGGGCCGTATTCTCCGTAGTTTGGGGATAAAGACCGAGTGAATCACATTTCCCAGCCGTTAACGGCAGACAAATAAGACCGCGACCATATTTTGCCATAAAGTTAATAATCTGCGGCGTCACCTTCTCCGCCGCGCAAAGCAGGTCTCCCTCGTTTTCACGGTCTTCAGCATCAATAAGGACAACTATCCTGCCCCGCCGAAGCTCTTCCAAAACTTCCGGTATTTCGCTAAACTGCATTGCTTTGTAGTTTTCCCTATTTTTTTACTTTTGCGTTTTCACTTTTTACTTTTCATCGAAGCCGTACTCATATTCTTCAATGTAGCGACTCCCTTTGCGGATGTAAATAAGAGTTGCCAAAATAGCGGTTCCTGCCGCCGACCACCAAAGAACCCGCAGGAACCAAATCCAACCGGACACAAAACCGGAGACCTCGGGAGCGATTAGAATCGCCGCTACCATCGACAACTGCAGAGTTGTAGCAATCTTTCCAATCATCGCAGGAGCGACACGAATCTGCGAAGTGATAAAATAAACAACGACAAAACCGATTAGCAAGAACAGGTCTTTGCCTATTATCAGAACTACAACTGTCGGCGGAAGTAAAAAACCATTAACATGTCCGCGCCTCGAAGCCAATAACAAGCACGCACAAGTAATAAGTAATTTGTCCGCAATTGGGTCCAGAAGCGCACCGAGTTTGGTAATCTGTTTTTTCGTGCGCGCCAAATAGCCATCGACACCATCACTAGCCGCCATAGTGAAAAAAATCAAAATGGCAATATGCCGCATCGTGTCACGCAGAGAACCGCTAAGGTCAGCATCATTTATCTTCAACATACAACTAACAAACGGAATTATCAAGAAAATCCGAAGAATCGTAATCCGATTAGCCCAATTTAACTTCATAGAATCATCCTTCCACTCTCCCCGCATCTTCCCGAATATCCATCGTCATATTCCTTCAACCGGCCAAAAATGTATCCATCCCGTTATTCACAATTCACCTAATAACAACGACTAAACACTTACGACTTAAATACACCTTCCGCCATCGACATTCAGTACCTGGCCGGTGATGTAATCATTTTTGAGCAAAAAAATTATGGCCTCGGCAACCTCATTCGCTTTGGCAATTCTTCTCATCGGGATAAACGAAAGCTGGCGTTGTTTTTCCGATTCATCGAAATCCCTCGGCCAGGTCACGATGCCGGGAGCTATCGAATTCACGCAAATCGCAGGAGCTAATTCCTTTGCAAGAGCTTTCGTGGCGCCGATAAGCCCTGTTTTTGATGAGCAGTAAAGAACATATCCGGCCCAGGGCCGAACCCCAGCGACGTCGGCAATATTGATTATCTTACCAACAGGTGACTGAGCGTTGGGAAATTTCGCCTTTATAACTTTAGCAAACGCTCTGCTTGTCAAAATCGGCGCTGTCAAATTCAAACTGAAAATTTTTTGGGCTTCTCCAAAAGTAACATCTGCCAACGGCTGTTCCGAAAAAACGGCAGCGGAATTTATCAGAATCTGCGGCGTATTGAACTGCGATACTTTCCCGAACAAATCCTCTATTTGCTCCGGCTTCGTAAGGTCAGCTTCAATTGCCAGCGCCTTCGACCCCATTTCTTGAATCTGCACAGCAAGCTCCTGCGCTTGCTGTCTGTTACTGTTGTAGTGGCAGATACAATTACAGCCGACTTGGCCTAAAGTTTTTGCGATAGCACCGCCCAATCGTCCGCTCGAACCGGTAATAACAGCAGTAATTTCCTTCAATTCCATAAAGGTCTATCAGTTGTGTTCAAAATCCACAGCTACACACTTTGGGACAATTACAACACAGTGTTAAAAAATCTCGGGTTTTAACCAAAACAAACACTAAGAACTATCAATTCAAAACTAAAAATCATCTGTCCGTTACCCGCGGTAAAACAAATTCGTGTTAGTCCGCTTCGACCAGGACCTCGGCTCCGCTGGGAACATCCCACAATTCGGACCAGTCACCTTTCATCTTTCCGATGATAGTCACTGCTGAGGCGGCCCGAATTTCATCACCTTCTGAAGCAGGGGTCGGCCCGAAGAATATGCAGAATGCGCTGCCGCTCGGCCAGTATCCCAGCTCCCCCTCTTCCAGAATATCCCGACCGTCAGGTTCAAGCTCTGCCGTTACCGGAATCGAAAAATATATCTCACCGCCCCACCGCCGGCTTTTCGCCTTAATGGGAAGCGTCCCAGCTATAGATTTTGCTGTGGGATTATCGTTAAGTTCGGCCTGAACCTGAACTTGGTCCGCGGTAATTTTTATTGTCTTTGCCATTTTTAGAACCCCATACTCCCCTCAGGTTCATAATTTTCATTTCCGTCTTACCGCCCAATATTTTACAATCTTATTTACTTGATGTAAATCACCATAGGTATATAATTACAGAAGCATTTTAGGGCGAAACAAATGACCAAACTCAGTGTCAATTTGAACAAAGTTGCATTGCTGCGCAACCAACGCAATATCGACATACCGAGCGTAATAGAAACAGGCAAGATTGTTGTCAAAGCTGGTGCCAATGGGGTAACAGTTCATCCTCGGCCGGATGAGCGACACATAAGATACGCAGATGTATATGAGCTTGCTGCGCTGCTCGCAACCAAATCAAATGTCGAGTTCAACATAGAAGGCAACCCATTCACCGGCAAATATATGGAAATTGTGCCAAAGGTTAAGCCAAACCAGACCACTCTCGTACCAGATGCACCCGGCGCTAATACCTCGGACCACGGCTGGAACCTGCAAGCTAATAGAGACCGGCTAATACCAGTCATAAAGCAATTAAAAGATTTAGGAATCCGTATAAGTCTTTTTATGGACCCGGATGTCCCCGGAATCAAGACAGCGAAAGAAATCGGAGCCGACCGGGTTGAGTTATACACCGAGCCGTATGCCGGAGCGTTCCGAACAGGCCGGAAGCTGGACGAAGTGCTTCAGCGTTATGTCACTGCCGCCAGGGCTGCGAGCGATTTGGGCCTGGGACTAAACGCCGGCCACGACCTGAACCTTAAAAACCTCGCAAGATTCTGCAGTGCCGTTCCGGGTCTGCTTGAAGTCTCCATCGGACACGCCCTGATTGCTGACGCAATCGAGATAGGATTGTATAGTGCGGTTGAAGAATACTTGAAAGTAATACCTCAAACATGATTCAAGTTACCGGTCACGAACTAAATAAGGAGGTCATAAAATGTTTACCGGAGCATTTGTGGCGTTGGTAACGCCTTTTCAGGATGGTGAAGTTGACTGGCGAACACTCGATGAGCTGGTTGACTTCCAGCTGGAAAGCGGCATAGATGGCATAGTTCCTGTCGGAACGACCGGCGAATCGCCCACCCTAAGTCACGATGAGCATAAAAAGGTTATCGAAAGAGTGGTTAAAGCCGCGGGCGGAAAAGTCCCCGTCATTGCCGGTGCCGGCTCAAACAGCACCGCCGAGGCAATTGACCTGGCTGCATTTGCAAAAAAAATTGGTGCCGATGCAACGCTGCAGGTTGACCCATACTATAACAAACCCACACAGGAAGGTTTCTATCAGCATTTCAAGGCAGTCGCCGAGGAGGTTGACTTGCCGATAGTGCTGTACGATATACCCGGGCGATGCGGAGCCGGTATGACCCCCGGTACAATCGTGCGCCTTGCTGAGGTCGAAAATATCGTCGCCCTCAAAGATGCGACCGGCAAGCTCGACCACGTCAGCGAAGTTGCGACCCGCTGCGACCTGACTATTCTTTCAGGCGATGATTCTCTGACGCTTCCTATGGCTTCGGTCGGCGCCAAAGGCGTCGTCAGTGTGGTGGCAAACATTGTCCCCGCTGATGTCAAAGCAATGACCGATTTAATCCTCGAAGGCGATTTGGTCTCGGCTCGCCAATGGCACAACAAACTGTTTACTTTGTGCAGAAATCTGCTTGGCTTAGCGACCAACCCAATACCCATCAAGGCGGCTATGTCAATGCTCAATATGGCTTCGGAAGAGATGCGTCTGCCTATGACGCCTATGGAAGAGGGCAAAAAGACTATCCTGAAACAGACATTGAAGACTTACGGCCTATTAAACTAAGAACGCTTCTTCTTCGGTTTATTACGTTTTGTGCGTTTGGATTGTTTATTCGTTTCTTATTTTGTTTCTACCTGAAGGGTCTGGAGGTTGGATAATTCCTTGCGCAGGCGTGCCAAAGCCACAGGACTGAAGTCGTTTTCGGCGATAATGCTCAAAGACCGCAGCGATTTGAGTTCTTCAAGGTGGCCCAACCCCTCATCAGTGAAGTTGCCGATGATAGTTAAGTAGTTTAACGTCTTCATATTCGCAAGATAAGAGAGGGACTTATCCGTCAGGTACGGACTGTGGCAAGAAAGTTCTCTTATATTAGGTAAATCTTTCAAATGGGCAATTCCTGCGTCAGTAAACGAGTGCCCCCCTTTGCGGCCCATCCGTAACAATCTTAGATTTTTCAGTTTCTTCAGACAAGCCAGATCATTATCGCAGAGGGGAGCTTCGACGTTAAGTCTAAGATCTTCAAGCTTAGTTAATCCGGAAATGTCGAGGCCTGAATTATCTTGTATAATACCTCGTTTTAAATTTAACGCAGTTAAATTATTTAACGCATTAAGAGCAGATAAGCCTGAGATCGTAACTTTGTTGCACTTGCCCAATTGAAGTCTTTCTAATGACTTCAATGCTTTTAGCTTGGCCAGGCCCTCATTGGTGATTGATTCTGCTGATAGACGGAGGTCTTTCAAATTGGTCAATTTGGCAAGATGGCTCATTCCGGCATCTGTGTAACCTGAGCCGCCGGTGCTTAGATATTCGAGGGATTGAAGCTTGGATATATGCTCCAGTGCGGCGTCGGTAGAACCACCGCCCTCAAGATGCTTGAGGTTCTTTAACTTAGCTATGTGAGCCATACCTTTATCTGTTATGCCAGGGATTCTCAAGTGTTCAAGTTCTTTGAGTTCTGCTATATGCACCATCCCGGCATCTGTAATCTGGTCCTTCTGGCCCCATTTTTTAACATTCAGCTTCTTTAAGGAAGGCATTGATTCCAGATATACCAGACCACGGTCCGTAACCTCCGTGTTGTTGAGACCTAAATCTTCCAGCCCCGTAAGACCTGACAAATGACCCAGTCCTTCATCTGTAATAGGCAGATGGCTAAGATCGAGAATTCGCAGTGACGAGCATTTCTTAACATGGGGTAGCCCGGCATCAGTAAAGTTTCCGCTGTTAAGGCTAAGTTCCCGAAGTGATGGTAAATCCGCAAGACATTGCAGACAGTCATCATTCATTGTTCCGCCATATAATGCCAGATACTCAAGATTAGTCAGTTTCGGAATGTAACGTTTTATACCTGCGTTTGTTACCTTGTTCCTGGCAAAGATCAATATTTTCAAGCTCTTGATCTGAGATACGTATGATAATCCCCTGTTCGTTGTTCCATGCGGCAATATTAACTTTTCCAGTGATTGCAGCTTTGTGATGGGTTTCATATTTTCACTCGAAGTACCTATGCTACGAATCGTGAATACCCTCAAGCCGGTCATGTGTGCAATATGCTCCATGTTTCGCTGTGAGAACGAGTGCTTATGAAACGTTGACATGGGGCAAAGCATGAACAGATCATCCGGCTTTAGTTCCAATAGCGGCGACAAATCTCTAAACGAATCCTTATAGAGAAACAGCGCTGCCTCTTTTCCGGGCGGCACGACAACATTGCCTTCAGCTTCTTTATATTCGGTTTGACCATACCAGAAATGAAAATCATAGCGAGTCTCTTGTATATCAGCATCAGCAAACGTGACCCTGCCGAGAGAACGATCCTTTGGAAAATGAACGATGCGTACTTTACGTTGTTGCCCAACAGCTTCCGGCGCCCCTATGTCTGTTGCTGCCCAGCAGGCTGCCACAAGACCAACCCAAATCACCATCACGATTAGAGTTGTTTTTTTAGCGTTCCGCATCTGTGGTCTCCTTTATTTTCTCGTCCAGCTCTTCGAGACCAAAGCCCTCGGCGGTGACGACGTGCTCGGGGTCGGTAAGCATCAGCCAGGGCAGTTTCTCAATCGTCCAGACTGTTTGAAGGTCGGTTACGAGATTGGAAAGAATCAATTTCTTCTTGTTATCATTCAGGTCTCTATGCGCACTCAAGAACCGCTCAAAACGACCATAGAATGCCCCCACCGGAAAGGTAAGCTCATTCTTCCTGGCCCAGGAGCGAATCTCATCTGTTTGGGCCCCGGATGCTTCTACCGAAATTAGTAAGACACCCTTTTGGGCCAGAGCCTGTTGGCGATTTCTTAGAGTCAGCAGAAGCAACTGCGACTGCTCCTGCCTCATATCCCAGAAGCATAGAACAATGTGATTTCCTTCGGCTTTGGAGAGAGAAGGCTCAGGCTGAAAGTCCTCGACCAAATTCTCGACGCCCAAAACTTTCACTATCGGGAGCATGTGCTTATTGGTGTCGTTTCTGACTAATCGGCAGCTATCATCCACCAAAAACTTTGCTTTCGGCTGCCACCTGAACTCCCACGCATCCTCGAACTCAAGGTCCGGTCCCCCATCTCTGTCCGGAGGGTATTCAACAAGCCACTCTACCAATTTGACCTCCGTCCCAGGTGGAATATCATCTGGCACAAATGACTTCAAAGCCTCATGGTCAGGATTGAGAATCACCTCTGTTCGCTTATAATGGACGTTTCGGTAGTTGACGCTGCCGCTCGTCATCTCGCTCCTTCTCTCTATATAGGCCTCCACCGGGACCCATACACCGCCGATTCTTTTGAATCGAACGTTTTGCACAGAAGCATAGCAAAGCTTCCCTCTACCTTTGTAAAATTCACCCCAGACTAAGTCGTTTTCTCTTGGTCCCCTAACAACCTCCGCCTTTGCAATGTTGTATCCGTGCTCTGGGTCAATCCAGATGGTGTAGCGGCCTCGCTTACTTACTGCATCAATGACATAACATTGTGATCGGCCAACGAACTCCGTCCTATCCCGAACGGAGATGGATTTGGCCTTTCGAAGGACAGAATCTACGCGCTTGCCATCACCCCAGTTATCACCATAAAAATAGCCCATGACTTCGCACCCAGTGTATAGTATGTCTATAATGTCTGAGGCCCTCTCCCGCAACCTCTGAGGATCTTTGTAGTAGTATACGCGGACGACTCCCCTTTTGTACCCGCCCTTGCGGACGAATCTATAGTAGTTGCTTCCGTCACATGTATAGTTGGAGTAAGCACCTTCAGCTATCGGACGACCGGTTGCGGTGATGAGCGTAGGCCCAACACCACGTAGACACATGCGCTCACCATCAAATCGGAATTCGCTTTCTGTAATAGATCTGTCAGGTTTCCGCGAACGACTGGATATCATAGACTCGACCGAGGCCCGACTTTTGATAATGAAAGATTGAAGCTTGTCCTGTGTTTGGGCGTATTTGTCGAGCAAGTCCTTTGCGGTAGGATGATTTCTGTGACCCGTTCTGCGGCTGGTTCCGGTTGTCCTGTCGGCCCTTGTGCTTTGGGGCGCCGGCCTTTCGCTGCGTCTATTTATCTCTCGCCTCACCCGCAGCAGCTCCCGCCCGGAAAGAGTATGGTCTGTGCGGGACCAACAGACTGGCCCAACGGCTGCACTAAAGAACATCACGATTAGAATTATTTTCTTAGCGCTTCGCATCTGCATCTCCTTCAACCAATCTCATTACTATTCGAACAAAACACAATCCACCGTCTTGAAGCGGTCACTGCGCAGACAGCAAGACACCTAAGTGTCTCACTGCATATTCTCCCTTTCCTGCCGTTTAACTAACACTGCCGCCACTTGGGCAAAGCCGGTTACTCGCTACGGGACCTCATTCCGCCTGCAAGCCCACAGGCCTTGCTTTCAGATTTCTCCTCCGAATCCTTTTCCTTGTCCTTTTCCTTCTCCTTTTTCCTGCTGCGGCCATATCCCCCACCGACCTCGACATCTGCTTGGACTGTCGAACCTGATGTTGCGCTAGCGGAGGCCGCTCTGATCAGGGCCACACCACCCAGGACCAAAGCAAGTACGATGGCCCCTGCCAACCACAAGCGTGCTCTTTTCTTGAATCTCTCAACCATAATAATTCTCCTTCTTAATCAGTATTAGTTTGCGATTCTATCATATTACTATCCTTCGGGTCTCCTGGAGCGTCTGCGTACTCGGTGTGGAGGCGAGTTGTTATCGTCAGTCGAGTTACTATCCTCGGTATCGGCCCCTTTCTCTTCTTTTGATGGACCAGCCCACAAGCCAAAGCCGCCGACACGCGCGCCGCCATAACCTCCCGTTCTGCGGACAGTGCCGGAGCCAGCGGGAATCTCGTCATCGCTTGCAGCTTTGGCACCTCTCGACCTTGTGATATTCTCATCCTCTTCTCTGTCGTCGGCATCAGCCGTAACTTTTGGTGGCTGCTGTTCTATTCGGACGATTTCGGCGGAGCCATGTCCCTGCTCTGAAGTTCCTGCCGGCCCGTGGTGCTCGGGTTGTTCAACTTCTTGAACGACCGTGTTCTCGGGTTTTTCGGCTGGGGCCGTAACCTGCTTATAAGTAACGATTCCACCCACACCGACCGCCGTTACTGCCGCTGCGGTAATAATCTTGACCTTTACTCCGGTCAACACGCCGGTAGCTGCCGTGCCAGCTCCTGATGAGACCGCAGTGCTTCCCAAAAGGGCGATTTTGCCCAGTTCTTTCATCACCAGAGCAGGTGCCGCCTTCACGGCATTTTCGCCAAGCAGAGAAACCAACATGGCCGCCGCAACTATTACACCGCGCTTGCGCAGCGTCTCTCGCAGTTTGGAGACACCTGATTCAACCCTCCTGGATACAGTCGGCTGAGATATATCCATCCCGCCAGCAATATCCGCCATAGACCGGCCTTCAAAGAAGCGCTGTATCAAAATCTGCCGCGTTTCGTCGTCGAGCTCATCCAGCCCTTCGTCAATGTAGGTTGATATATCCTCCCAGCTTTCGGCTTCACGGAGCCTTTCAACGGCATATTTTGCTTCCCGGCGTTTTCGGCGAGAGTCTTTACGAATAACGTCAACCGCTTTTCGGGTGGCCACACTGTGCAGCCAGGAGGATACGGAACCGGTAATATGCCCCGCATCCTTATATAACTGAAAAAATGTCTCCTGCACTACATCCGCCGCCTTAGTTTTGTCTTCCAGCACTCGCAGGCAGGCCCCGTAAACCAATCCTGCATGGCGGTGTACAATCTCCGAAAACGCCTCCGCATCGCCCTTATTGGCAAAACGCCGTAATAGATTGATTTCGCTCTCCAGCATAATATTTCCTTTCGGTATTTGAATTCATTTAAATCGGTCATAAATAAGTCGTTGCGAAGCTGAACATTATTCATGAAATTGCTCCATCATTCATTTTTCCATCAAAATGGCTGTTCCCACCTGCCAAAAGGGCCGCTCAAAAGCAAGAAATGTCACATTTTATCCTATCTATCGCTTTGCTCTATTTTATCATTGAGCCCATCCAGCCCAAAGCCTTCGGCAATAACAACATGTTCTTTGTCGGTCAAAACCAGCCAAGGCAGCCTTGCAATAACCCAGTTCTGACGAAGCGGTTCGACGTTGCGCTCCCTAAAGCTCCCTACCGGAAAGCTCATCTTGTTCTTTTCAGCCCACGACTTCAGCTTCGCTCTGGCAGCCCCGCAGGCTTCAACCAAAACCACTGCCACGCCTTTTTCGGCCAGGTTCTCCTGACGCTCCTTAAGAGCCCGAACCCACTGCTCCGACAACTGCCCACCCATTTCCCAAAAACACAGAAGAACCATCTTGTCCTTCGCCCAGTCCGAATCCAGCTCAAGACCAAAATGGTTGAGATCGGGAAGAGTCTTGACCACCTTAACAGGTGAGGCGTTGGGAACGTACCCGATGACCCGGCCTTTCTCGTCAACGACAAACTTCGGGTCCTTTGACCATACGTACAGTGGGCTGCCTCTGGTCACCTGATGCCCAAACGGAAACGGAAAAGTGGTCCTTGCCCCATCCCTAATGTCATCCGGAACAAAAGAGCCCAGCGAATTGTGGTCCGGGTTCAGAATTATCTCCTCCAGCTTAAAACTCATTGTGCCTTCACAGTAGTGCTCCCCCGGCCAGTCCCAATACCTTCGCGTCTCCCCTTCCATCGGCAACCACATATCATCAAGTCTCTTGAAACGCGCACATTTCACAGACTCAGAAAAATGTTCCAAATACGCTATGTCGTCTCTCTCAATTTCTATTTTCACAATGTTATGCCCATGCTCCGGGTCTATCCACAGCTTATATTCACCCTCTTTTATCCCGGCTTCGATAACGTAACACGGCCGGCCCTCAGCCTTATCCATCTTGTTACGCACCCGGATGCTGTTCGCATCCCGAAGCCTTACATCTATCCGGCTTTTTTCATTCCAAAAATACCCCATTAGTATCGGGCAGGGATAATTATTGATCAAGAATCTTCTGCCCGTTTCATTTGGGTCCTTCTGAATCTTAAGCAAACTGTACCCCGAGTCAAACTTACGGTGATAAACGTATCCAAAGCGGGTTTCGCCATCCCACAGCTCACTTTCATAGCAGGGATCGCCTTGTGGAAAATGAAGCCGAGGATTTATATATCCCCACGTAGAAGTGCGAATGCAGGCCCGCCGGCCGTCAAAACGGGCCTCATACTTACCGGAATGGTCACCCCAGCACGGTCTCTCCGAGCCAATACTGAAATTACAATACCCTTTATCGGAAAAGCTTGCCTTCGCAATAAAAGACTGAAGTTTATCCTGCGTTTCCGCGTACTTGTCCAGCAGTTCCGCGGCGGTAGGATGCTTCGTGGCGGGCAAGTCGGTTTTCTCAGGGGTGGGCTTCGCTTTCTGTTCTGAATCTGCGAATACAATCGCTGACAAACAGGCCAAAATCACAATACAAACTGTTCTTGAGAACCTACTCATAATCCGCTCCTTGCAAGTCACCCTCACAAAGATAAGGCGTTCCCAGGCTGGAAAGTATTCACGAAATTCTTCCCTCACCCGTTTTTTTAACTGAATTGCTTACCCGGTATCCGCGTTCGCTCCTAACGCCCGTACCACTGCTCAGCATTACGATATGTCTGTATCGTGGAGGAAACCATCTCACTGACCGAGTGATTTTTTCTAAGGTACTCTTGTGCCCCCGCGGCAAGTCGCCGGGCCGATTCTCGAGTGTTGAGCAATCGCTGCAGCACGTTGTATATACCAAGCTCATCATCCGGGTCGAACGTAACGCCGGTCTTATCCTCAATAATCAAATCATCCACCCCGCCCTTGCAACCCGCAACAGCCGCACCGGCACTCATCGCCTCCAACAAGAATGGGTCAAAAGCAGCACTTGGCCGAGGCCGAACGAAAATGTCACCAGTCGCAAGAACCGAACGCCACGCCGCCAATCTCGGAACAATAGTAACAACCTGCAACAAACCCAGTGCTGCAAGCAATTTCCTCAGACCTTTTTCCCCTCGCCCGCCGCCCATCACCACCACCATAAATTCATAGCCGTCAACCGCCAAATGCTTTACCGCGCCGAACAAATTCTCAAACTCGCTCTCATCGCCCAAAGGACGAGCTGTCACCATACATGCGAGCCGGCCGCTCTCGCGGAAACAGCCGCTCTGCTTTCTCACAAAGGTGCCGATATTTATCTGCTTAATCCGCTCAGCAAACCTCGAATAAACTGCCGCAAGGTTGTCCGCAATACTTTTAGCCGGCACTATAAGAGTCGCTAAGTGCCTCGACGAAATAAAAAACTGTGTCCATCGCTTCTGCAGCGAATTAACGGTCAACACATAAGGCAAATCCAGTTTCTGTGCTAATTGCCTCGTAACTCGCCCTTTGCTTTCGCATAAACAGTGAAGAACAGTGGGTTTGAAATCACCAAGCCGCTCAACAAGTATCTCGCTATTTCGACGTCCCATTAGCGGCAGATTAAGAGCAGGATGCCGGATAACCTCGACCGCCGGCGGAACGACAAAACCCACCTCACAGCCCGGCCGACAAACCATAGCCGCATGAATTGATTCATCAGCCAACCCAACCAAAAGATGCTCCAGGAGCGTCGGATACACAGAGGCCGTACGCTCTGAAATAATCAGTACGGGCCGAAGTGATTTTTTCTCGACCCTATCCGGCGTCAAAGTTTTTTGCTCTTCGTTCATAAGCTTATCGCAAAAACTGCTGGATATAGTGCAACCCTATTATGTAATCCGGATTGCCGGACAATGGCGTGCAATATATTATCGCAAAAACAGGCTCTTTACCATTGCAAAAAGGAAAAAGCCCTATCATCGTAAGAAGTGCGACAATAAAGCAATTTTATAAACTCGAACAGATTGTGAAGCACCACAGTCCGTGCTCTGGGTTTTCTCGCGCGCATAAAGATGTTTTGCCGCCGGCAGGTAAGACCCGGGCACTGTATGGAATCAATGAGGATAGATGCCGATTTGATGCAAGTCGGCCGGAGATACTATGCTCATCAGAAAGGCTGATTTACGCTTCTAATAGGCATGCCGAACAAGTAATATCGAAATGGGGGTAATGAGATTTCTGATTTGCAATTACCGATTTGGGATTTTGATTGACAGGGCGGATTTGCGGGGGTAGAAATAATTATATACGCAATTGTTTCGAAACAATTTTTCAGGCTTTTTTGGGGAGATATAAAATGCGAGTGATAGAATTTCTGGACAAGTCGGGAGTAAATTACGAGGTTACTGAGCATGAACCGACCTTTACGGCTGAGCAGATGGCAGCGGTGGAACACGAGCCGGGCAAATATGTAGCTAAACCGGTCATTATTAAGGCTGACGGCAAGTACGTGATGTGTGTTCTCTCAGCATGTCATAAGATTGACTTGCGTGCGTTGAAAAGCCAACTGGGTGCGAAATTGGTGGAACTGGCAGAGGAAAAGGAGATTGAGAATATATTCCCTGACTGTGAGCTTGGAGCGGCACCGCCCTTTGGCAACTTATACGATTTGACCACTTATATGGATAAGGCCTTAGAGAAAGATGACCATATCATGTTCCAAAGCGGTACGCACGGAAAAGCAATACGTATGAGTATGGATGATTACCATAAACTGGTTGCGCCCAAGGTGCTTGAATTCAGCTACCATATAGCCTCGTGATTTTGGCTTATTGCAGAGCTTTCCATTTTGCAAGAGTTCCTTCGCTGCATAATATGGAGCATTTGATATGAGGAAATACTCTCCGGATAAAAAGTATGTTGTGATGAGCAGGGATGAAGTTCGCGCGTTCGACTCGTGGGCGATAAATGAGCTCGGAATATCAGGTGTGGTTTTGATGGAAAACGCAGGGCGGAGCTGTGCCGAACTAATAAAAGAGAAACTGGCTGATGTTGCGGGAGTGAAGGTTTGTATATTGTGCGGGACGGGAAATAATGGCGGCGATGGTTATGTAATTGCCAGACACCTGTTAAACAGCGGCTTTAGAGTTGCCGTTATCGTTGTCGGGGACAGGGACAAAATCAAAGGCGACGCGAAGATAAACCTGGATATTTTAGAGCAGTTAGGCCAACCAATTGAACAATTGAAGCTGAATGAGCCTGATATCTCCGGCAAGGTGAAAACTTTTGCCGCCGATGCTGATATGCTGGTTGATGGTATCTTCGGCACGGGATTGAAAGGACAACTCAGCGATGAGTATAAGCGATTGATAGAAAGTATAAATGCGCAGAATTGCCCTGTTTTGGCTGTGGATATACCCTCGGGCCTGGATTGTGATAGCGGCCAGCCGCTCGGTGCAGCTATCAGAGCGACCTATACGGTGACTTTCGCTGCGGTCAAAACAGGTTTTACATCCACAGACATCGCGGCTCGGTACACGGGCGAAATTTTCGTTGCCTCGATTGGCGTGGAAGCGAAAAAACATAAAACTCGAAAGTAAAAAGGACAGGGATTAGTACGGTTGAAGTGGATTTTTGGTGCACGCTTTTTGGGGAGGAATTTGCTCGTGCGAAAAAAAGGGCGCGAATGATAATTGTGGCAATTCAACTATTCCCTAAATACTGACGACCATAGACTAAAACGCGCTTGGTCTGCGGGCCTGTATTTTATAACCGATAAAATAGAGGAATCTTTCGGTGCTAAATACAGGGATATATAAGCTTCGTGCCTGGCTTTGGACTTGATTGCAGCGAGCAAGTTTCTGCAAAGAAGCCTCATATTTTTGCACAGCCATTGGGTCAACTTGCATTTCATCAAAAGTCGGCTTTCTGAGAACTCGCGGCGGTCGGCCAAGAACCAGGAAGTCGGTGTCGATGGAGACCGTATCAGTCACTTTGCCACCCCATTTTACGATAAGTGCTTTTATTTTGTCGATGGCGTCATAATCAATATCTCCATCGCCGTTAAGGTCGAATTCGCCAGCGACCATAAAAACGTTGGTTCTATCGCTGTCCCAAATTAAGTTTGCGACAATGTCATCCTGTACTATTGGGTTTCTTTTGCTGGAATACATAATTCGTGCCGCTGAGAAGTTTTTCCTTACGTCGAATACTTCGATTTCCGCCTTTCCCACACCGTCTCTGGGGATAGGCATACCCCTGTCGTAAACCTCGAAGGTTAAACCTCGATAGACATGGTCGTCACTTCCGATATTCAGATGCACTATTTGATTATCAATGAATATTATTCTTCCGTCGGGCTGATATGCCAGCACGTTAGGGTCGGGTGTTGGCATAGTAGCGTGAATTTCTTTTTGGAGATGGGCTATCCTCTGTTGAGCGATTGCCAATTTTGCACCGGTTTGGAGCATATCTGTTTCCATTTTGTCCCGCTCGGTTTTTGTTTGATTAAGTTGGGCCATAAGGTCCTGGATTTCCTGCTCTTTGCTTTTATTCAAATCAGTCTCGAGTTCAGCGTATTTTTGCTTAATGTCGTCAACCTGCTGCTCGGATTTTTCCTTTTCCGCTAAGAGTTTTTGTTCTGTCTGACGACTGGCGGCCTGCATATCGTCAAACTTGTTGTTCAGTTCTTCAAGTTTTTTTTCCAGAGCAAGTGCTGCCTTCGTGGTGTTGTTGAGTCTTGTTTTCAGCTTTTGTATTATTTGTATGAGTCCGGTGGTGTTGGGGTCGACGATTTCAGCATCAAGGTATTCCTGAGCTAAGAGCTTCCTTGTGTTTTCGGCTATTCTATTAACGGCGTTGACTTTCTCCTCAGCCGAAGTGTCTTCGGATGGGCCTCCAACGATTAGAACTACCATTTCGTCAAGATAATCGGCCATTGTGCCGAGCCAGGTCTTGCGACCCTGTCTGGCTCCAACTATTGCTCCTACATTTTGTCGTTCTGCCCTTTTGGCGAACTCGTTGAGGTCTCTTTTTGCCTCGTTTGCTATTGTTCTCTTTTCTTCGAATTTGACGTAGTAGATGACTGCAGTGGTGGTTGCGATAATAAAAAGCCCAACAAATGTTACCAAGGTGTAGAGCATAGCATTACTTTGTGGTCTATTGCGTGCCGGCATAGTAAAGCTCCTTAGCAAATACGCGAAAAATTAAGTTTTAAGGCCGTCCAGCCAAAGCCAGTGTATTATCGCCTAAAAAGGCCTCTGAGTCAACAAAAAAAACCGATAAGAAGTTGTCGCAGGGAGCAGGGGGCTTGTTTAGGCTTAACTCTCAATTGTCGGGGTGAATCGTAAAAATATGCACCATATATTACCCTTTTTTGCTCACTGCAGTATAATATTACGCATTATCGGCTGAAATGTCGATGTGAGCAATGCAAAGCAAAGTATGATGGACGGAAAATCTATACGCTAAATTATGGCCGAACAAAGATTGCAAAAAGTTTTGGCTGCGGCGGGTGTTGATTCGCGCCGAAGGTGTGAAGAGTTAATACTCGACGGGGCCGTGCGCGTCAACCGCAAAGTGGTGGATAAACTGCCGGCTTTCGTTGACGCCGAAAAAGATGTCATAACCGTAAACGGCAAAAAAATTCGCGCTGCGCCAAAAATATATTTTCTTCTTAACAAGCCGAAGGGTGTGATTTGTACCAATTTCGACCCACAGGGCAGGAAAAAAGCAATAGATATAGTCTCTGCCCGTCAGCGTATTTTTTGCGTGGGCAGACTGGATGTCGATACCACAGGAATAATTATTCTTACCAACGACAGCGAATTGGCGAACAGATTGACTCATCCACGGTACGAAATGTCCAAGACGTATGTTGCCGAGGTGAAGGGAAAGGTCAGCGGCGAGGCGGCGGAAAAGTTGAAGAAAGGAATCTGGCTGGCGGAAGGCAAAACGGGAAGGGCGTCAGTAAAGATATTGAAACGCAGCTATAAGGAATCGTTGATAGAGATAACAATCAGACGGGGTCTCAATCGGCAGGTTCGCAGAATGCTGGCGAAAGTGGGACTCTCCGTAAAATCGCTCAAGCGAAGCCGGATTGGCAAACTCAACGCACGAGGCCTTGGCGTCGGCAAATTCCGACCACTAACCAAAGCGGAAATAGCATACCTGAAGAAAGTGTAAAACGTAAAGCTAAAAATGCAAAACTATAGCGCAAAACCAAAAATTAAAAGTAAAAAAGCAAAGTGGTAAATCAAAATTTGAAAAGAGGAGAAAAGGAATTTCGCATTTTGTGGTGCAATTTGGGCATTTACGCTTTGGCATTTGAGGTCGTCTGTGTGTTCGACGGTAAATAAGTATAGTAAAAGAGCGTTTTTTTCTGACTAAAATGTGTTTTGGTCTTGCAATTTTCGGGGAGGATTGTATATTTGCTTTTTTGCGAATAACGAGTGGTGATTCGAACCACAGGCAACAAAGTTAGGAGTATGTTTGATGTCGAGAGTGTGTTATTTTACGGGTAAGCGGACGGTGGCGGGCAGGAGTATCGCCCGGCGTGGTAAAGCCAAGCACCTTGGCGGTGTGGGTAGAAAAGTTACGGGTATTACCAAGAGAAAATTTAAGCCGAATATACAAAGGGTTCGAGCTGTTATTGACGGTAAGGTCTGCAGAATCAAAGTCTCAGCTAAAGCGATACGTATGGGGCTTGTTCAAAAGCCGCCGAAACGAGATTACAAGCCCGCCGAGTAAAGGGCTCAAGTGCACAGGAGCATAAGAGCACAAAAACTTTGTGGTGAAATCAGCGAGGCGGGTTCTGCCTCGCTTTTTGTTTAGGAGGGGCGAAAAAGCCACAGATGAACACAGATTGACACAGATTAAAATAAGAGTAAAAAAACAAAAAATATAAATCAGTGAAATCCGTGGCAAAAAGCAGGTAGGAAAAGAATGGCGAAGAAAATTGACCAGGAGTCGGTGAGAAAGGTTGCCAAGCTGTCCCGTTTGGAATTAAGCGAGGCGGAAGTTGAGGAGTTTGCCAGCCAACTGAGCGCAATCCTTGACTATGTGGAAAAGATGAACGAACTGGACACAACCAGCGTTGAGCCGCTGGCACATTGTCTTCCGGTCAACAATGTTTTCCGTGAGGACTCTGTGAAGGAGTCGCTTGGAACCGAAAAAACGCTGGCAAACGCGCCGCAGCGGGATGGAGAGTTTTTCAAGGTGCCGAAAATACTGGACGACAGCTCCGGGGCATAAAACAGGAACAGGCTGGTTCTGACGGACACTTGGGTGACACCGGCGGGACAGCAGAAGAAGAAATGTATTCAGGGAGAAGACAAAAATGGAAATTGGAATTCATACGGATAACTATCGTTTAGAATCGCGAAGTGTTGAGTACTGCTTCGACAGCATCGCACGGATTGGCGCAAAATATACCGAATTGAATATGATGCAGGGCTTCGACCTTTTTCAAGGCCAGGGCTTCATCCCGAATATCAGTATGTTTGAGGACCCTTTTGAGATTCGAGAGATGCTTGAGGAGCGCGGCTTGAAGGTGAGCTGTCTCGATGCCCACTATCCGCTGTGGTCATATCGGTGTATCGAACACATGCGTATGGCAATTTTGTTTGCCGACCAGATGGGTGTCGACGCTATCGCCACAACGGATTCGGATGAACTTCCGGAAGGTATGAGTGAGGAAGAGGCATTTACCATCATTAAGTACCACCTTGGCGAAGTACTGAAATTTGCCGACCGGCACAAAGTAGCGGTTTGTCTGGAACCGCACGGGCAGCTTACCAATCATCCGGAGAAGATGCAACGGTTGGTTAGCTGCCACGGCAGCGAATATCTGCGCATCAACTTCGACACAGGCAATACTTTTGTGCGAGGATGGCAGCCTTCAGAGTTTCTGGAACAGGTGATTAATAAGGTACATCACTGTCACGTAAAAGATGTCGCGCCGGAGCTGGCTTCAGAAAGCCAGGGCGAGGAGACAGGGATTATATCCAGTGACGTCTCTGTGGGAGAGGGGGTTAACGCACAGAATATCATCGCGTGTCTGAAGGTCTTCAAGAAGCATGACTTTGAAGGTGTGCTTTGTTTAGAGTGCGGGGGAGAAGCCCTGTCGGAGGCGAGCTTCAAGTGGCTGTCCGAGCAAGTGGCCTTATTAGCATAACGTGGTACAGAGAATATTCGACTTATGCCGAACGAATTGTTGGATATGGATTGTAGAGAGCTACGAGACGGAATCGCAACGGGGGGGATTAGAAGCGTTGCAGCAACCGAAGCCATTTTCGAGGCCATCGAGAAATATGAGGCGGTGCTTGGCGCCTATATAAGCACATTCAAAGAACAAGCCTTGGCACAAGCTGCAAAGATTGACGACAAAATTGCTGCGGGCAGAGAGACGGGGCTTTTGGCAGGTGTGCCGGTTGCGATAAAAGACAATATGTGTACGAGCTTCGGGGCAACTACCTGCGCTTCAAAGATATTAGAGAATTTCCACGCACCTTATAATGCTACGGTGGTTGAAAAACTCTTAGCCGCTGATGCGGTAATAGTTGGCAAGACGAATATGGATGAGTTTGCAATGGGTTCGAGCACGGAAACCTCGGGTCTCAAGCAGACAGTCAATCCGTGGAATACGAGCACGGTTCCGGGCGGAAGCAGCGGCGGCTCGGCTGTGGCTGTTGCCGGGCGTTTGTGTTCTGCAGCACTTGGTTCCGATA
>JGI10211J34971_10001253_pt1 | contig 21197 bp, 35 predicted proteins | sample Etolagsediment_FD_34971 | JGI IMG/M metagenome (IMG submission 34971)
CATTACTATGAATGAACATCTTCCTGATTTTCACGAAATGGGTGAAGCCAAATTGGAGAAAATGTGCGAGGGAGATAATATAAAATGCATAGAATGTGAAGTTATGTTTCCCATAGCACAAGCTACACCTTCTGGTCCTAGCCCCTATGCTGCCCCTTTGTGTCCTAAGTGTGCAAATAATGTATAGGCTTATGACCGTTGATGATGTGTTCGATATACAGGGACGAGGATTGATTGTTACTCCTGGTCCGCTGATTGATTTTGAACTACCCTCTGAGATTGTGGTTATTCTCAAGCGTCCAGGCGATCATGACATTGAAGCAACAGCATTAATTTCACCGCAATTCCAAACGCCACCACCAAAGGAACATCGTTTTGCTGTGATCCTTAAAGGAATTGCCAAATTGGATGTACCAATAGGGACCGAAATCTGGTATGAAAAGAAAATACATTCTCTACGATAGCAGAGCGTGTGATGGGATGAGTACAGATGAAGCTAGTGTGCTAGTTGTCTGTGAAGATGATGAGGAAGCACGAAGCTACTGTGGAGATTATGGAGCGATGGCGTGTTATTCATACGCCGATGATGGCAAGAACCTTACCGATGAACGATTTGAATGGAATTGGTTTGATGATGAAGCCATTTAGTGTTGAGCATAATCGTCGTGCAATGCGATATTTGCATGACATGGGAATGGAAAAAAAAGGTTGGGATATGCCTGAATCTGATGAAGAGTTGTTCTTTATGATTAAAGAGTTGCAACAGGACGAATAGCCTGTATTATTCTTGCCCTGCTTGGCTTCTTGCCTAAGCCTTTTATGACCCTTTGAATAAATTTGAGGCGGTTTGTGTACTCTGGATGCTCTTGAATTACTAAATTAATGTGATATAATCGCCCGTGGTAATGCACCAATAAATAATCCCCATTGTCTTTGTAGAAATCAGTACAACTCAATTTATTGTCTGGATTATTAATATACTGGGGCGGGTAAAAATCTTCGCGTGTTCTAGCTGATAACCTCATGTCGTTGGTGTGTTGTTCGTTATCGATTATAAAGTTTTGCGTTGTTTTTTCATCTAAAAATCTAGAAAGATTTTTTATAATCTTGGAGTACCCCTTTTTATTGGAATGACCGCAACAACCAGACTTAGAAAAATATATTGGCAAATCTGAGAGCTTTGGCATCATAGCCGGTGTAACACCATAGTTCATTACATCCAAATCTGCCCAGGTGCATCCAAAAGAATGATACGCTAGCCATCTCAAGTAACAAAGCCTCAAGTGTTTAGGGTTGTTAGTTGAATAAGTGTAGAGTGGAGAAGATGTATCGTTAAAGGCATCATACATCGGATGCTGTTTTGCGTGTTTTATTCCCGCCACAATAGGGTTCCACCCCCACCGACTCCACGATTCTTCCCACAAACTGATTAGTTTGTCTGCGTCTTTGCCTATGCGTGAATGAATTATATTTTCAAAAAAGCAAACAACGTTCATGAATTCTCCGCAATGAACAATAGCTCCTTAACAGGCTCCTTAGCCGCCCTGCCGCCTCTATAATTAAAGTAATCTATCTCTTGGACTGAAACCTCATTAAACCTTTCCCCTAATAGATTTTTAATCTCCTGTTGGCCCAGAAAGCCTTTTGAGTTGTAGGAGACTACGAGGCGATTGGTTCGGTCTTTAATTTTATCAAAAAGAGCAACAAAAGTCTTGTGGAACTTCTTTTTGCTGCAATATGGGGATTTGTATAAGTCCGGTTGAATCCCACTCACCTGATCGTCAGTTGGTATATATCTTCTTTCAAAGGGGCGGCAGGCTTGTTCTAATAGGTGATAATTAGCAGAATACTGGTGGGTATTGTACGGCGGGTCAATATAAATTGCGTCGTATTCATCATCCACCCGATCAAAGAATTCTATTGCATCGTATTGGAATGCTTGACCTTCTGGACCTTCCGGTATCGTAGGCACTTCAAGTTTAATAGGTGTCGTAATACGCTTAAGATTGGATTTATGCACTCTCTTGTGAACCCCCTCAAATCGTTTCTCTCCTGCAAATTTCTTATGCCAAGATTTGAATACGCCAGAAGTGTTTGCGTGAGTACACATTTGGTAAAGTAAATCACACAAAACAGGAGATTCCCAGGTGTTGGAATGTTCAAATATTTTTTGAATCCAAGTTCTGGCCCACACTTGTTGAAGAATGAAATCTATGAATGCTCCATTTCTCGCTGTGTAGTATATTCTTTCCTTTGAAGCGTCTGGATTCTCACTGTAATATCTAGAAAAGTATCTTTCTCTGGGATTTTCACTAAATTTATTAAGCCAGTTTATATATTGGGAAAACTGTTCGGAGCGGTCAATTCTTCCCAAGTATGTCTTATTAATATGATAAGAATAAGAGGCGGTATCATTGGCATGGACGACAGCCCCTCGCTTTCGCAGATGATAGCTGACAACCCCACTCCCCGAGAACAGGTCCAAGACCTTGCCCTGCTGTCCTATCGCCTTTAGGATGGGGTCTATGAGCTTGCGTTTGTTGCCCAGATATGGAATGAACCTCATACCCTTAAGAGAGTTACGTGGTTTACATTCCCTTTTCCTATGGTATGATGGGGATAGGAGCGTACCCCCCGAACAACTTATTTAGGAGTTGACACATGGCTACGAAGTTCAAGAGTGCGGCTGAAGCGTTTCGTGTGATCCTTGCCAAGACGCCGACGATTTCGGCTAAAGAGGCAATCGCTGAAGCTAAGAAAATGGGAGTGAAGGCAACTTCCCAGTCTTTCTATGACACCAAGGGACGGATGAACAACACTAAGACGAAGAAGACGACTGCCAAGAAGACAACTGGCAAGAAGACGAAGAATAAAGCCGATTGGATTCGGACGCTTCTTCAAAAGAACCCGGATATTTCATTTGAGAAAGCTAAGGCCACATTGGCTAAGAAGGGAATTACTATTACAGGCTCCCAGTTTTACGATATCCGTCGTAAGTTTTCGGGAGCTACTGCTGTTGTGGCTCAAAAGAAGAGGAAATACCGCAAACGTCAAACTCAAGAGGATATTCCTCAAGAAGCAGTACCAATGACCCGCATGGAATGGGAATTGGAAGAACTGCGACGGCAGAATCAGAGACTCACTGCGGTTATTGCCGCATTGCTTTAAAATGCGGTGTATGAAATGTGGAGACTTGGCTAGTGTTGTGGTGCAAAACACGAAAAAGACATTAGTGTTTTGTGCTACACACTGGGCACAAAAAAAGAAGAGTTTCCAAAATGGGCACGGATACAAAGTTGTTAAGTGCCTTAGCCCTCTAACCAAAGAGAAGGAACATGGCTAGACGACCGCGTAGACGGCGTAGAGTGAAGCGATTAGACGACATTAAAAAGTGGAAGGCAGAAAACCTCGCCAAGTTCGGCGGCTTTTCACACAAGTTTATCGCTTCATTGGTGTTTGGAAAACCGATTGAGCGTGTTACAGATAAAGAGCGTGCATGCATCGCCAGTTATCTTTGTCGTAACGGAATTCGGATTTCCGATTGGCGAGATGGTCAAACCGTTCCTGCCCGTCAATATGCCCGAGAGCATGTTAATGCCCGAGCAGAACGGGAACGGCGTAGAGTTCTTGGATTGCCGCTTCGCCCATCCCGAAGACGGGCAGCGGCTTAATTTGGCTCTGGACCGCCCTGGGTGGGTATTACTAAACGACGAGACCCAACCCATCCAGGGCGGTTGTTTTTAAATGCGCACTGTAATGCGCATTTGGTGTAATTCTGTGGTTCTATGGCGTAGAATTCTATTGAAAGCGCATTACAGTGCGCATTTTGGAATTGTACGTGAACCTCTCAGTCGGAGTGGTGTCAATGGAAGTAACAGTTCCACTTCATCCCGACCCCCAAAAGAGGGAGTTGAGGCGGATTAGGGCACAATTGCCCGACGACACCACCCAAGAAGAATTTTGGCAATTTGTGGTAATGACAGGCAACATTTTATTTGGGAATGCATTAGATCCCCCAGAGGAGGGGCAATTTCGGACCACCTGGAATCCCCGAGCGAGTCTGGACGAAAATTTCAAGGTTGCTTGACATTACAAATTTCCATGTTATAATGAGAAAAGTGAGAGACAAACTACTATATAAGTATCCAATGACGCGGGATGGAGCAGCCCGGTAGCTCGCAAGGCTCATAACCTTGAGGTCGCAGGTTCGAATCCTGTTCCCGCCACTTGCCCTGCTGTCAAAAACAAAAAAACAGCGTGTAGCAGCCGACACAAAAAAAAGGAATTGTACCGTAGAGAATTGTCGCCCTGACGACATTAAAGCCAACATCAGGGATAGGTTGGCAACCTGTGTGCAGTTCGGCCTTTAGGGTAGGCTAGCGAGAGCTAGTAGCGGGTCTGCACAATATAGCAAGATGGTCAAGTGACCCGCCGAGCCTCATAAGTTCGGCTTAGGTAGGCGCGATACCTACTCTTGCCACTTTGGTCGGGGGACGCAAAGCGACCCCTAAGCAAAGATCTGGGACGCAAAGCGACCCGGTACTTTGTGACCAAAAGTTGCGTTGTGTGTAGTCCAAATTGGAGAGTAGGGCCTGGCAGGTTAGATTCCTGAACGCCAGTAAAGGAACTAAACCTCTTACTCTCACTATTTGTTCCCTGTTGGATCGTCAAAATGGGTTTTAAGCCCTGCGACCCCGACAGGGTTATGGTTGGATAGTTCAACGCTAGAACGCCCTCCATTAAAGAGGGAGATGCGTGGTTCAATTCCCGCTCCGACCACTGTTGGGTAGTTCAATGGTAGAACACTACCTCATGTCTATAATGGGCAGCCGGTAAAAACGCTTGGTTCGATTCCAAGCCCCAGCGCTTTTTGATTTAACTTGACAAAAAAATGAAGAGTTGTTACTATATAAGTAACGGAGAAAATCATGTTAGTATCGGTTCAAAAAAATCAGGTTTGTTGGCAAGGCATTACGTGCCCGTGCGCTACCATTACGCCAAAACAAGGCGAAACAAATGGGCGTACAGGACATGAAGATAATGCCCCAGCGCCCTGATCTGAACCGAACAAAATAGATCGGTTCAGGTCCAAGCCTGAGCCGGAACATAAACCCGCTCAGGAAGCGGGTTTTTTTATTGGAGAAAACATGTTTTGGATTTTTGAAAAGGATGATTTTTCATAAGTAACTCAAACTTATGGAGAATCAAAATGGGATGGTTAAGAAATCCTCGTACTACGCAAGAACGAAGGGTGAATGGTAAAAGATCGCAAATTACAGTAGATGGCTACGAAGTGAAAATTCGTGCCAAAAGAAGTCAAGCAAGCCTTCCCTGTGCTTGGGAAGATTTGCTAAGAAGCGACGATCACCACTTCACATGGAAAAGACATAGAAAAAAACAATACAAATGCCAGTAAAACAGGTCATTGTAATTCGTAAAGATTTAAAAATGAGGCGGGGTAAAGAAATTGCCCAAGGGTCTCATGCCTCAATGGCCTTTTTATCAAACAGAATTAGAAAAGAATTAGATCAAAAACATCCTCTGCCCTGGGCAGGAACAGTAAAACTTCTGGATGTTCTACATCTAAGCGAACAAGAAATTGAATGGATAAAAAATAGCTTCGCTAAAGTCACCGTTAGAGTGAATAGCGAAGAAGAATTGATGGAAGTTAAACAGAAAGCAGAAGATGAAGGGCTCGTTTGTGAATTGATCGTTGATAGTGGGAAAACCGAATTTGATGGAGTTCCAACACCAACTTGTATCGCAATCGGACCAGATGATGCAGAGAAAATTGACAAAGTAACAGGAGATTTAAAATTATATTAATGAGGCGCTGGGCACTCTGTTGGCTAAAGGGTATTCAGGCTTTCAACCTGAAGGTTATTATAACCACACGGGTTCGATTCCCGTCAGCGTCACTTGGAAATTTATGAGGTTTCCAAACAAAAATCCGGTTGGAAACACTATATATTGGTATGGATACTAAAAAATGTTGTGGGTGTAAAAAAAATCTCCCACGTAGTTGTTTCAAGAGTAGAAAACGAGCTTCAGATGGGTTGCAGAGTCAATGTATTGATTGCCAAAGAGCATATCGTCGGCAGCACTACTTAGCGAATAAGAAAAAGTACATTGGCAAAGCAGCAGTTTGGAGGAAGAGTTTTAGGGGTTGGTGGAAGGATTATAAAGTTAGATTTAAATGTGCAGAATGCGGAGAAAACCATCCTGCATGCATCCAATTTCACCATAATGAGGATGATAAAGAGGAGACTGTATCACGCTTGGTAATGTCAGGATGCAAACAAAGAGTATTGAAAGAGATTGAAAAATGTACTCCTTTGTGTGCAAATTGCCATGCCAAAAAACATTGGCGGGTGTAGCTCAACGGTAGAGCCACAGGTTTCCAACCTGTTGACGAGGGTTCGACACCCTTCACCCGCTCTTTACGGATGGGGGTCTAAGCTCCCTATAAATAAGAGAGTGCGAGTTGGACGCAACTGCCTTGCTTCAATCCGTAGAGCGCGGCCCGGTGCTGTGTTGGTTAGGCACCCTGGTTCTCAGCCAGGGATACGAGGGTTCGATTCCCTTCCGGGTCACTATGAGTTGGTATGGAAAAAAAAAGAAAGAGAACAGCCGATTTGGAGATTTACAGGTGGGCATTATTGCAAACTTTGTAAGTATATGCAGGGGTTAAGTTTGCCCCTTTTAAATGTTCTCGATGTGGAATGGTAATGCCAACAGAAGCAATTGAAAAAGAAATTTGGTATGAAAAAATGAGACAGAAATAGGTGCGACTGCCTGGGAGTAGCTCTGGTCTCCAAAACCAGAAGAGAGTGTTCGAATCACTCCGCACCTGCTTTAAGCGGCTAAGGTGTAATGGTTGCACGCTAGCTTGCCAAGCTGGAAGAGTTCGGTTCAATTCCGACTAGCCGCTCTCAGAAAGGATGAAATGAAAAAAGAAGAACCGATTTGCCCCTCATGTGGGGATAATGAATTCGTTTTTTGTGAATGTGATTGTAACGAATTCAGATGTAAGTGGTGTGGTAAAGTTTTTATAAAAGAAGAAAAGGAGACCGAACCTTGAAAAGAGTACAAAAACGGTGTGGCAAAAAACATAAACATATTCCTACTCTGTGGGATGTTTTGGAAGCCTTAACGCCTGTTGTTGTACGAAAGAAATTGCCGCCTCGTTATAAAATGAGTTGGGGCTTCAAACAAAATTGGGGCCACCTAGCAAAAGAAAAAGAGGCGACGGTTGCGGAACGAGAATTGTACTGGGGTTGCATTGTAGAACGACCCGATGGAAGGAGAAATGCAACCGCCTATACGGCAAGTGGAATAAAAGTTCCTGAAACTAAATTTAAATTGATGATGGAGTTCGGTTGGCTGTATGAAAAAGAAGGGGGCGAGTTTGGCCCTAGAAATAGAGGATACCGATATTGGCATTTAACTAAAAAAGGAAAAGAGGCTGTTAGAGAACACAGCGAAAAATATAAAAAACAATTATGCCACCTGAGGGAAAAGCATGCTGCCTGATGGTGGCTCCACCGGGGCGTAGCTCAGCCTGGTTTAAGAGCGCCTGGTTTGGGACCAGGAGGCCGAAAGTTCGAATCTTTTCGCCCCGACTTAAAAGGAGGAATTAAAACTGGGAATATAGCTCAGTCGGTTTAGAGCGCATCCCTGATAAGGATGAGGCCCTTGGTTCGAATCCAAGTATTCCCACTGTGGCAGGATCAGGTGTTGGTTTCCTGAGCCTCGCTGTGAACGAGGTTGGCGGCGGTTCGATTCCGCTCTGCCACCCTAAAAAGGGTGGTAAAATGTATTGAACCTTACTCTATATAATAGAGGAGGTTCAATATGCCCTATAAAGACAAACAAAGACAAAAAGAGGCTCAAAAGAAACACTATTTAAAAAACAAAGACAAATACAGAGAAGGAATAAAAAGTCGGAGGCGAAGAAACAATGAGTATGTTTATTCTCTTAAGACAAGGTGTTGTGAGTGTGGAATAGATGATAAGATTTGTTTGGACTTTCATCATGTAAATGGAAAATCGAACACAGTTAGTCAGCTTATACGGAATGCTACCACAATAGAAAAACTTCAAATAGAGATAAGCAAGTGTGAAGTTATTTGTGGTAATTGTCACCGAAAGAGACATGAGCCTTTAATTATAGAAGATGGATCAAATTGGAGAAATTTTGGAGAAAGGAGAATTAAAAAAAGAAGATGGTTTATTGATTTTATCAAATTGTCCAAATGTAAAGCTTGTAGTGAAGACGACTCTAGATGTTTAGAATTTCATCATCTTGAAGACAAAAGGTTTACAATTGCGTACCTTTTAGCATCAGGTCATTCTTTGGATTATTTGAAAGAGGAAATAGACAAGTGTGAAGTTCTTTGTACGAATTGTCACCGAAAGGAACATCGGAATGTGGTGTAGTGGTTTCTGCACGTTTGCCTGATAAGCAAGAGGTTCTGGTTCGATTCCAGGCATTCCGACTTAAAAGTGAGAAAGAGAGAAGTACGGGTTCGAATCCCGTCACCGCCGTAAGGCGGGGGTGGTGTTAAGGGTAGCACGCTCTCTGTATGACGATGTGGCCGAGTGGTTGAAGGCAACAGTCTGCAAAACTGTCGAGCATTAGCTCCGCGTGGGTTCGAATCCCACCATCGTCTCTTGGAAGTAAGTGCGGGTTCAATTCTCGCCTGGAAATTTATTTCCAGTAGTCCAATGGAGAAGTGCGGGTTCGATTCCCGTCCGGTGCCGGAAGGCGGCGGTAGTGTAATGGCAGCACGCTCTACTACGGGGTGTAGCTCAGCCTGGATAGAGCACTGGTCTGGGGGACCAGGGGCCGAAGGTTCAAATCCTTTCACCCCGACTTTAATAACAGGAGAATTAAAAATGATTCGTGACCCTTACAGATTGAAACGCAGACCCCAATATTGAAGGGGTCGTGGCAGATAGGGATGCTCCAGACTTTTAATCTGGGTCCGAAAGGACAATGTGAGTTCGAATCTCACCGGCCCTACTGATTGAGCCCATAGCATAATAGGCTAATGCAACGGACTTTTAATCCGTAGACTGCGAGTTCGAGTCTCGCTGGGCTCACTTTGGTTTAAAAAAATAGAGGGAATTTTAATCTAGCTTAACTATAATAACTTAGGAGGTTATTATGGTTAAGCGATGTAAAAGATGTAACAAAGAAAAAAGCATTGAGGAGTTTCATAAAAGTCCTGGCAAGAAGGATGGATTACACTCATACTGTAAGATTTGTGCTATCCAAAATGCCAAGGAATATTACAAAACCAACCGCGATGTGGTTTTGCACAAAAGTACAGAATACAACAGGATTAAGAAACAAAAAATAAGATTAGTAGTTGAGGAAATAAAAAAGAGGGAAGGGTGTTGTTTTTGTGGAGAAACGGAACCCTGTTGTCTTGATTTCCACCATGTAAATGATAAAAATGATAACATATCGGCGTGGGTAGCTAAGAAGAGTATTGAAAAACTAATTGAAGAAATCAAGAAATGCATTTGTGTTTGTTCTAATTGCCATAGAAAGATACATGCAAAAGTTTTGATTATAGAGGATAAAGCTCTGGTGACCCCTACTGATAGTGAAGAACAATCACTATATGAATGTTTGAGGAACAGAAATGTCACGTAAGTTAATTTTGGTTAGTACGGAAGAACATTATTGTGAGGGTGCTGATGATTATGGTTCCTATGATCCTGAAGTCACCGTGCAAGAAGTTAGTTTAGTTGATTTGATAGGGAACTATGAAACTCAAGGCGAAGTGGCTGCTTTAATTAGGAAGGCGATTGAGGAAAAGAATGAGTTTGTTTTGAATTTGCTTGCTTCACTTGGCTGGGTGGATAAGAAGGCTATCCAAGATCGTGAAGAAAAGCTGGTGGCGGGGAAGAAGTTTTATTACATAGACAGGAGACGAAATAGTTGGGGTTCTCCAAGTGAGGTTGATGTAACCAGAATGCGGGAGAATACGATACGAGCATTAGCCGATGAAAATGTACAAATTGTACAGGCTATGACGAAGCCTTCCCTTAAGAAGTTGTTTACGGCAAAGCAGAAGAAGGTTTATGATGCTGAAGTGGCAAGATTGAAGAGGGAAAAGGCAAAGAGGGCCGAAGCGGCTAAGAAGCGAGCGGAAAAGAAGAAGGCTAAGGAAATTGAAAAGGCAAAGAAGATTTTAGAACAAGCAGGAGAATAAAATTTGGGGTCGTGGCAGACAAGCAATGCACCTGACTCTTAATCAGGGCGGGAAACCGCAATGTGGGAGCGTTACCCACCGGCCCTACTTACTTTAACCAGAAAGAAAAATGATAGCTTTTGTAATTCCAGTAAAACACCCTGAGAACTGCAACTACGCAGAAATTTGGAGATTATTAAACAATACAATTAGAAGTGTTTGCAACAGCAGGGATGATAGGTTTCATATTTTTGTTGGTGCAAACAAGAAGTTGCCTTTGGACGATGATATAGACCATGAAAAGGTGACGATTTTGGAAATGGGCACAGATCCAATTTCGCATCCTCAACCCTATATCGCACCATTGGAAGAAACAAGCTTGTCTCACTGGCAGGCAATAACCAGAGAACATAATGTAGATAAGGCTAAAAAGAGGTTATTAACAGTAGAAGCTGCATTGGAGATGGACCCAAAGTATTTTTTCATGATGGATGCAGATGATTTAATATCAAATCGCCTTGTAGGAGATTTGATGAAACGACAAAAAAGAGTTGTAATTTCAAATAGAGGATATATTTTAAACACGCAAACGGGAAAGATGGTTCCGAACGATGATTTAAACCTTCATTGTGGAAGCACAGTTGCCGTTAAGGCTTCTTATGTTAAAAGTAATATGAATGATTTTGAGTGGGCCGTAAGTTGGTTGGGAAGGCATCAGGTTCATAAACTTTTTAACCCTGCAAGAATTCCATTTAGAAGTACCATGTGGTGTTTGCATGATGACAACTATAGTGTGAATTTTGGTCACCAAAGTAAGTTGAGAGCGGGAAAAATAAAGTTGGATTGGAGAAAACCTCCAGAAAAAGTGAGAAAAGAATTTATGGTGGCTGGTTAGCTCAGTCCGGTTAGAGCGTCTGACTGTTAATCAGATTGTCCTGGGTTCAAATCCCAGACCAGCCTCTAAAATTAAATTTTGCGAGGTAGTTTCTGTTGGTAAGAAATACCTGGCTTTGAACCAGGGGTTCGTAGGTTCGATTCCTACCCTCGCAGCTTGATAAAATGCCAATTGCGGCGGTTTTTTGGTGGTTGTCAAAACTATCATTCTGATAGGTTGCGGCTTTTGACAACCAGTGATGGCAGCACGATCTAAGCCAAAAGATTAACCGCAATTGCTACCGTAGCTCAATGGCAGAGCGTCACATTTGTAATGTGAATGTTGTGGGTTCAAATCCCTCCGGTAGCTCTGAAAGGAAATGAAGATGGACAAGGCTGAATTCATTGAGAAGGTTAAGCGGTTCATACAGATTGGTGAGGAAGTTGCATCACTTTCTATAGAGAGTAGAAAATTAAGAAAGGAAATAGCTGAAGGAACTGATGAATTAGCTTTAGGTCGAGTCAAAGTTAATGAGGTTGAACCTGTTGAATTTTTAGTAGGCAATGTTCATGTATCTGTCAAAAAGGCGAAGGATGATAAAGATTACTCAATTATTACGAGAAAAATGGAGCAACTAGATGGGAATGTTTGATTATTTAAGATGCGACTATCCTCTTCCTGGCGAGCCGGTGGAGTTAGTAGGTGAATATCAAACTAAGGATTTTGGTTGCACCTTAGCAACTATAATCATAACAGCGGACGGTACGCTTGATGAAGAAGCGAGAGATGATACCAAGTGGCCGTTTTCAAACATAGCAGATAATTATGATAATTTCACAGGTGTAGTGGAATTTTATGGAAGCACAATATCTGCATGCGGTCCAGTAGGAGAATACACTTATGATGGTGAAGATGCTGAGTCTGTAACTTTTGAGGCGACTTTCGTTGATGGTAAATTAACAAAGATAGAGCAAGTGCATTATGAACGAAAAACGGCTTTATCTACAAAAGATATGCCACAATTCTTTGAACGTCGTGGGATAGAAACGGAATTAGATGAGAATGATTCTTTCGTGGGTAAGAAGTTGTTCCTATTGTGGGGTGGCAGACAGGCAGAAGAAGGTTCCTATGTTGAGGTAGTGCATGAAACGGAACAAGAGTTGTGCTATAAGGATGAGAAAGGCAGATTGGAGACGATTGACAGATTCCAAATAGGAAATCTTTTGTTCAAGGATTTTGATGAAGCTAAAGCGGATAGAGAGGCCGCAGCACAACAATTAGAAGAACAAAAAGCAGAACACGCAAGAAAGTTAGAAGAAAAAATTGAAAAAAGAAAAGACAAGATGGATCGGCCACAGGATTGAGGAAATCCTTGCTGATGATAGAGAGTGGTCAAAGCCATATCTTGAGTATTCGGTGCGGACTGATGGTACTCTTGTAATTAAATGGGGTGCCATGTATGAAGCCCCACGTTTGAGTTTTGGGAAGTTGAAGGCATTATCTGAGTTGTTTGGCACAGATAAGATTGATGTAGATGATTACGCCAACAGTGGTTGTGAATCTTGTGATTTTGGAAGCAATTACGGTCATGAGGTTACAATCGAAGAGGCAACAAAGGAAGTAGATGCTTTTAAGAAAATGGTTGAAGATGCCAAGAAACCAAAAACTGGGAAGGTAAAAGGAAGAAGTGTAAAATAAATTGAGGCGGTGTAGCTCAGAGAGTAAGAGCGCTTCCCTGTCACGGAAGAGGGCGCGGGTTCGATTCCCGTCACCGTCGCTTAATCTGCGGTATCCGAGTTGGTAGCAGGAGCCTGACTGTTAATCAGGAGTGGCGAAAGCCCCATCGCTGGTTCGAGTCCAGCCCGCAGAGCTTGTGAGTAGGTTCGTGAAATAATTTGATGAAAGAGTTAATGAACCCTATGGATGAAAGGTATTGATAACATTCGCTTAGGCTATAAAAACCGTGAGCCAGGGGAAGGGCCTGGACAGGTCAATACTCAATAGTCCATAGTTAGTAGTTAGTTTGAGTAGTTAGATTTCAGTAGCGTTCTGAAAGCGGTACGATTGTAGTGTAATGGTAGCACGCTGGCTAAAGCATAAGCGAATTGGAGCCAGAAGTTCAGGTTCGAATCCTGACGTTGTATTTGGTATAGCCTGAGTGTATTGAATTGAAAAGGAGTTTTGGAAATGAGCGAAGCTGTTAAAAGTGCAAAGAAGCGAACTCCACGAACACGAAAACCACGAAAGAAGGCCGTAAAGAAGAGTGATTTCGCAAAAAGCGATCCTGAGTACAAGATTTTGCTGGTGCAGGATGGTCATGAAGTAAGATTGTATCCACCGAAAAGGAGAACTGTTTATAACCAGAAGAAGCACATATATGTTCAATTTCCTCATTTGGTGTTTGCATTCCAGCCGTATAGAGAGGGAGGATATTTATATGGCGGATATGCTTTTGAGGATTTGTCGGAATTGAGCAAGGAAGAGCTTATGGAAGCAACGCTTAGTCGTATGCCTTTCCCGGCTCATTTTGACCAAAAGATATTTGGACCGTGCTGTTTGGACTGGGATCATTGCTACTGGCAACCTAAATTAGATTTAGATGCAATGGTCACGAAGTTTTGGCAGAGTGAATTCAGAGGCTTTTCTGATTATGGTCAAAGAATGACTGCTAACAAGTGGTCTGAATTGACTTTAGAGAAGTTATATGAAATAATGAATAAGGCTCCTACGTTTTACAGAGCCCCATTTAAAACCTTTATGGAACAATTAACATCTGGGAGAAGATAAAGAGAAGCTACCGTAGCTCAGTAGGCCAGAGCGCTTCATTGGTAATGAAGAGGCCGAGGGTTCAAATCCCTCCGGTAGCTCTAAGTAGGGGGTACTCTACGGGTAGGCGCTGTCTCTCGCACAGACGGACGAAGGGTTCAACTCCCTTTACCTCCACTTTGGCCCTGTAGTATATTGGTATCACATGAGGTTTTGGTCCTCAAGAATCTGGTTCGATTCCAGGCGGGGCTTCTTAGATGAAACCTCTTGTATTTTGTATAGGCTTGAATAAAACAGGTACGCATTCTTTGAGTGCGGCACTTAGAATATTGGGGTGGACACCACAACATGATGAACATAAAAACAATGCTTTATTAGAAAATTTAGATTTTGGAACAAAGAGGGTTAATGCGTATCTTGATGGCAACCTTCCTTTCCACTTTAGAGAGCTACACAGGAAGTTTCCTGGTGCTAAATTTATTTTAACAGAGCGTGAGTTGCGAAGTTGGCTTAGAAGCAGAGAGGGTCATGTAAAACGAAACAGAAACAAAAAAAACTATAAGGGGAATTGGTTAAAGGTTGATTTTAAGAAATGGGTAAGAATATATAATAGTCATTACCCAGCGGTGGCTGATTTTTTTCAAGATAAGCCGCTATTGAGAATGAATATAATTGAGGGCGATGGTTGGGATAAGCTGTGCGATTTTTTCTCTCTGCCGATTCCTGATGTGCCTTTCCCTAAATTATATGTTAAAGGGGGCGTAGCGTAATTGGTTTAACGCACCAGCCTGTCACGCTGGGGATTGCGGGTTCAAGTCCCGTCGCTCTCGTAAATCCAAGAAATAAAAGACGTTAAAATTAATTCTTGGATTTGGCAGGTTCGACTAAGAGATTTAGGGCGATTAGATGAATGTCGTGTAGAATAGATTGCTACCATAGCTCAGTCGGCCAGAGCGCTTGTTTCGTAAACAAGAGGCCGTGGGTTCGAATCCCACTGGTAGCTCTATGTTTAGATGGTTGAAAGATTTGTGCAAATTATTTTCCTATGCTTTTTCTGATAAAGATGTAGATGAAGGCACAGGAGTAACAATGAGTGATTTTCCCGATTTGCATTCGGATTGGGATGGAGGAAGATAAATCTAATTTGTAGCCTCAATTGATGGGCCGTTAGAAACTCAGATGTTTCAACCCTTTAATTGGAGGTACTATGATGAAGATTTATCAGTTAGGTGATGAGTTGTGTGATTGGGACTTAAATGAAGTATCGGATGCTGATTTTGAGTGGTTAATTCACGACTACGAGATTGGGTGCTATGACGGATCTGGACAGGCTGTTGCTCTAGGGAAGGATGGAAGAGTCTGGGTAAAGGATTTAGGTCATTGCTCCTGCTACGGGCCGATGGATTCCTGGGAAACTGGGTGTTCCATCATTACCGTGGAAGAGTTGTTAAGGGAGAAGGATGATGTCCATGACATTAGAATTAACGGAACGATTCTGTCTAAGGCAAAGGAATTGCTAGGATAATCCAAATCGCCACCTGCTCCTGTGGGAGCGGGTGGCGATCTTAGTTCAAATTGGTTGATTTTATTTATCCAAAATGAGCTTGTCCGTACTATATAATAGTATGGACAAGCAACAATTAATAGAACTTACCGAACAAGGCTATTCGACACGTCAAATAGCTAAGATTACGAACAAATCACAAACTTCAGTTAGATATTGGCTCGGGAAACATAATTTAGCCACTGGGAGAAAACATAATTGTAAGTGTGGAGAAACGAAAAAAGAAATGTTTCATCCTGGTAGGTATTCTGAGTGTAAAAAATGTCGAAAGCGGTATCAATTAGAAAGGTTTAGGAAGAATAAAAAGAAGTTCGTTGAATACAAAGGTGGCAGATGCGAAAAGTGTGGGTACAATAATTGTTTGGGTTCTCTTGACTTCCACCATAAAGACCCAGATAAAAAAGACCCAAATTGGAGAAAGATGCGGCGATGGTCTTTTGAAAGAGTTAAAAAAGAGTTAGATAAATGCATATTAATTTGTAAAAACTGCCACGGAGAAATACATTACGGGGTGTAGCGCAGCCTGGGAGCGCGTCTGCTTCGGGAGCAGAAGGTCGAAGGTTCAAATCCTTTCACCCCGACTAGATGGTAGCGACCGCTCTGTGGTGCGGCTTTTAATCGCACCCACTTGGCGGTGACAGAGGCGGCCAGGAAGATGGGTTCTCGCCTCAAGTATTTGGATAGAACGCCTCTAAAATTTGACTGAACTTAGAGTCAAGTTGTTTTATGGTAGAGGGTTTTAATTTTTCTTTATAGTCACCGGGGATCATTTTACGTTTGTGTTTCATTCGTTCTTTAATGGGCGGTATAAATTCTCTTTTAAATTTTCTTCTAAGATCACGTTTTATTTCTGGAGGAATTGATAAAAAAGAGGCGATTTTAGAGAGCCATTTAGAGTAGTCCAATACCATTTGTTCGTATTTTACAATTAATTTACGTTTAGCGGTCACAGTAAAAATACTTTCATATCTTTCAAGCGTCTGGTCCGCCCATTTCATACAGAAGTCATCTACGGTCATTTTTTGATATTTTTCTCGCTGTTCTACTGTAAGTTTTTCGTGCAGTGCATGAATATAAGCCACGCTGAAGTATTGTGACACAAGCAGATCTCTAGGATCTCTGATATGATATATTCTATAGGTTTCAGGAGAATTATAATTTAGGACTAACTTAGTAATTTCTTTATATGTATGACCTTGATAGTGTTTGGCAAATTGTCTAACAGGGCAGCAGCAAAAGTTGGTTTCATTTTCATTTAGGTCATCTAATTTGTTGACTTTTTCATTATTAGGCGAATAATATTTAATTCTAGCTTGTTTAGCGTAGTGTTTAAAAAACTTATACAAGAACATTGTTGCACTTTTATGCAGTGCGTGTACGAAGATGGCACGTTTCATAATTTTATGTAGTAAAGGTAGATATAGAAATGAACTATCACGAAAATGATCGATCATTCCCAACAAGAGGGGCCGACCCCCAACAAGGAGAATCGATCATGTCTAAGAGAGCAGAGCGTCGTAAGCACAAGCGTCGTAAGAAGATGCAGGCGCGTAGAGTTTTTCATTGGATGCGTCCCGAATTAGCGGAGCATTTGGGCGACCACTTGGCACAGTGCTCTTGTGCGGCTTGTGGTAATCCAAGAAAGTGGTTTAAAGAGAAGACTCATTCTGAAAAGAAGTCTGATTTAGATTTCAAGGAGCAACTTTAGAATAGAGTTTTTTTGTTATATCTTCTATTTCTCTTGTATCATATGAGCCATCTAGGGTTCTAATATGATCATGGGGCGAGAATTGGAGGTATTTAGTTTTTAATGGCAAACCCACAAAATTGATAATTTTTTTTAATTGAGGATTTGTGTTTTTGACTAGGGTTTCGTAGTGTAAATATAGAGCATTTTCATATTTGGGTAGAACCCATTTTTTTGTAAAATTATTCCAAAACTTTGCCCGACTCCTGGCGAATGGTTCCCAGGGGTCTTTTTTTGTGTATAGTTCATACCAAGAAATTATGGAGTGAATAGGGTTTCTAATTAATATGACATATTTATCATTTGGGTCATAATTTAGAATTCTCAACCTTTTATCGAATATGCCAAGATCATGATGTTTTTGTATTGGTATTTTTCTTTCTTCGGGGCAATGGAAGGTCATGCAATGTGAGTAGAATTCACACCATGAGAAATCTCCAACTGCTAAATAGTTGAGTGCCCCTTTCTTTCTTCTTTTTCTTTGCCCTTTCCCCATTTGTATATCAATTTTGTCGTGATTATAGACTTCACAACAGTAATTAAAAAGCATTTTTGTCACCCAAGTATTGCCACACCGGGGGAATGATAGTAAATAAGCCATTATACTAATATAAATACTGAGGGCGGAAAAATGAGATATAAATACAATTTATTAACCACTTTTAAAGCAAAGCCTTGTGATAGGACCAGGGAATATGTTGAATGTCTTAGAAGAAATATAGATAATCCTTTTATCAAGAAGGTTTTTTTATTTTTGGAAACGGAAGACATTGCAGTTGAATTTAAAGACTTACTACCACAAGTAGAGGTTGTATCTTGTAAGATGCGTCCTAATTATGGCGAAATGTTTGAATTAGCGAATAATGAAACTGGGAGAGCAATTATAGCAAATGGTGATATTTACTTTGATAAGTCACTCAGGGCATTAAATAGGTACGATTTAAAAGGGGTATTCATACATCTTACTCGCACGGAATGTAGCCCGTCACAGCACCCCGATTTTCACAAGAGAAAGGTTGGAGCCGGGGATGCTTGGATTTTTGATACACCTATAAAGGTGTTTGCCAAGAATGTTAGTTTAGGTATAGACTTTTGTGACCACGTAATAGCGGACCTTGCAGAGAAGTTTGGTTACAACTTGCAAAATCCTGCTTCTTCAATTCATGCTTGGCATTTACATCGCAAGAGAAATAGGCGTACTTTTGTTGCCCGAGCCCCATCGAGAGCAAATTTACGAGAACATTACCCGTGGATTGGCAAGAAGATTGTTACTGTAGCATTCTCTCATTTGTCCGAATTGCCTAAATTAAAAAAGCCCCTTTCCCCCATTGGGGGAAAGGGGCACGGGCCAGTAATTCCTCACGACAAGTGAGGAAACCCAAAACATAAGGGCAAGGCAATGTTCTGGGTCCAGTGATATCATTATAGCATTTCTTTTGCGTTATTGCAAACTCTATTAGGGTATGTTTTACGCATTTTGGGTTATTACTGCGATATTTTTGTACATCTTTGTTGGTGTAATATCAAAATACGCAAATGAGAGCGATGAGTGGAAATGGGTAATTATCCTCTATGGGTGTAATTTCTTGGGGTTGTGGCCGATTATAGCTCGGTATTCAAAGAATCTAATATTTGATGGTCTGCTTTATGATCTGATTATTTATTTTACCTTCTATGGGACACTGTTGATTATGGGTTCGGCTGCTAAATTTACGACATATCAATGGGTGGGGACTTTTTTTGTAGGAATTGGATTTATTCTGCTAAAAATTGGTGGAAAGTAAGCTAATTAGATTGAAAGAAAAAGAGAAGAAAATGAACACATCAGCCTTAAGATCAGTAGAAGTAAAAGTACATGCCTATAACAGTCCTACGCTCATTTTACAACAATTTTGTCGTAAAATGAAGCTTCCTGTGGGGGTCCGCTACCTTCCTGGTTTGATCGGGTGATTGATAAAGGAGGCAATATAGCGGTTGATTTCATAGGCCGCTTTGAAAACTTACAGGCTAGTTTTGATGAGATTTGTGATAGAATTGAGGTTCCCCGTTTGGCCCTTCCTGTGTTAAATAAAATTGACCGCCCCCATTATTCAACGTTTTATGATGAGGAAACGAGGGATAGGGTGGCGGAAGATTGCCACAAAGAAATAGAGGTTTTGGGATATGAGTTCGGAAAAGATGAGTGAAGAAGAAGCTATGGCGTGGGCATGGTGTTTGGGCGGGTGTAGATTTCCAATTAATCATACCGATATAGCAAATAAAATCTTTGATATTCAAGAACTGCCGCCAGGGGCATCTCCTATCTACCCACTTGATTTTTTAAAAGATTCTAGCTATGATATTGGGGAAGGAGATAGCAATGAGCGAAGAAAAAGATAATGTTTATAAGGTAGATATAATAACTGAGGCGAGTGATTTAAGTCAGGTGTTGAATCAACGAGCAGATGAAGGCTATTTTTTAGATAGAATAGAGCAGAATTCTGGTAAGATGCTTGTTATTACAATGCAGGCTCAGATGCCTTTAATGCATGATGGTATTATTCCTATTGAAATGGGTGATGGGATTCAATTCCCAGTATAAAGGAGAGATATGATAATTTGGCTAACTGGACTTCCTTGTAGTGGAAAAACTACTTTAGCAGAAATATTAGTAAAACGTATGGGCGGTGAGCTTTTAGACGGTGATGTTTTACGAAATAGTGATTTTTCTAAAGGGATTGGTTTCTCACCCGAAGAGCGAGAGAGGCATCTTTTGAGAGTGGGTTATCTTGCCAAAATGCTCGGCAAATACACTAACGTTTTTTGCTCTTTCGTGTCACCATCGGAAGAAGTCAGGAAGAAGCTAGACGTTGATATCATGGTCTATGTGAAGTGCCCCGTGGAAGTTTGCTCTGAGAGAGATGTAAAGGGTATGTACGCAAAGGCTAAAGCTGGGGAAATTAAGGGATTTACGGGATATGATGCTCCCTTTGACCCCCCGGTGAATCCCGATATTGTGGTTGAAACGGACCAGAATACTATTGACGAATGTGTTGAAATAATATTGAATGTAGCTAGAGCTAAGCTGTGGAGCTAAACTATGCGAGAAGAAATTATTTTGGAACATTATGGTTGGGTTGTAGAGTGTGAGTCTCCCTTTGAAATCCGTCATGAAGATGGTTCTTTTGCTTCGGGAATCGCCGCCTGCATCGTAATGGATGCTTTACAAGAGGAATACGAGAACGATGAATCTTGAATGCCCAAGTTGTAAAAACAAAAAATTTGAGGCGGAATCAGATCATCTTCATTGCTCTGAGTGCTTTGAAGTGGTGCGATTTGATGAAATTCGCTCTCTTATCGCTTTTGGCAAGCGGCCAATTGATAGAAAATTAGAGGCGGCATTCAAGCGATGGGATGAATTGCCGTGAACCTATATGCCGCGAAATAGGTCATAAAAGAACCCTGCCTATGGGCAGGGTTCTTTTATCTCTGCAATCCCACCCTTGGTTGCCAAGGATATCGGTGGTTGCTAGGTCCGTGGGGGTTGGATGGGTCAAACCCCTGTGTGGCATCGCCCGCCCCCGAGGGAGGCTTTGGGCCGTCTGAAAGCGGCTCATCTTGGCGATGTCTATGTTTATCGTGATCGTGCCTATCATTATCGTGTCCATGCCCGCGACCTTTATCAAAATCTGGTTTTGATTTATCTGGCTTCAGTTCTGGACGGGGTTCAGGTCGTGGCTCAGGACGGGCTTCCGGCTTTTTAAAATTCGGTTCTGGCCGTTCTGGTTTTTTTAAATCTGGTTTTGGTTTGTGCCTATCCGCATTTCTATAGTCATAGTAATATTTATAATCTGGATCGTATCGGTGATTTTCTCGATACCAATTATCACCATGCTTTCGCCTCATATATTCATCATAACGCCGATCATGATATGGATGATCGTTCCTATCAAATCGATTGAATGGATTTGTATTACGATAAACAGGGGGCGGCTGATGAATTGGTTGAGTCCGAACTGGCGGGTGGATTATTGGTTGTGGATCGGGAGCCCTCCAAGAATT
>JGI10211J34971_10001254_pt1 | contig 21186 bp, 20 predicted proteins | sample Etolagsediment_FD_34971 | JGI IMG/M metagenome (IMG submission 34971)
AAAAAACCATACCAAGAGAGTTACGAGGTGATTCTACTGTATTGTTAAGATTGCTGACTAAAATGTTGACTTTTATTTTTCAAAATAGTGATACAAAAGAGGTCTTATTGTTTCTTGACGCTCCTGAAGATTTTTTGTATGAAGAATTTATGTCGTTTAAAATAGAAAAAATACACATTGTCAGAGAGAAAATACAAGAATTTATAGAAACCAATTTAAGCCATGAGATTGAAATCTTAGATGGTAAGATTATTTATGAAAAAAATGCCGATATACATTTTGAGTTACCTTTTAAGATAAATGAATTGGGGTATAGACGTCATTACAGATTACCGGATGTATCAATGATGCATAAAAAAGTTTTAGTCATAGCAGAGAGTGAGAAACTTGCACAAAGTATTAAAAAGATGTTTAGTTATTTTCATTATGATGTTGATGTGGGGATAGATGCATTTAACGCACAGAAAAATGATATGACCCCATATGATATATTGATTGTAGAAGATACATTCCATACAGATGCCTTTGATCATATGATTGTCAAAATACAGCAGAATATACCGCTTAAGTATGTCTTACTTCAAGGTGCTGATAAAGTGGCGAAGAAAACAGTAAGTGTCTCTACACATTTGATAAAACCTGTGACAAAATCGAGTATTTATGAGTTGATCCTATCGGTTTTTAAAAACGAGACAGAGCACAATAAGATAAGATCGCAAACAGAAGTAAATATTGTTGACCTTCAAAAGGTACTTCAATTCACTAAAAATAATGAAAAAGTTATGAGTCCAGATGCCAAAAGGGAAGAAAAATTTCAGACTGTTATCGAAAGCAAAAAAGGGATGGACGTACCGGTGTTAGATAAAGCAGTAGGAGAAGCCAACGCAAAACAAATGGGCTTAAATTATGTACATGAATTACAAAAATTTTTAGATGCTTTTGAGCGCACAGATATCTATTTTAGGCAGATCGTAAATGATAAATCTGTGAATAAAATCAAAGAGTTTAGTGTAGATATTGTAAAGCATTCCAAATCTATTGGTGCGGAGAGTATAATGAAATTATTTGAGACCATTAATCTTATTTTTGTATACAATAAACTTGATATATTGCCTATTTATCCAGGGAAATATCATATAGAATTACAAAAACTCATTGAAGAAATAAAAAAAGAATTGCATCAAAAATAACTTCCATACACTTTTATTTATCATAATCCTCCTGCTTGTTGAGGATTACTATCGTATCATAATTTAAAGATGGTAAAATACATAAAATATTTTAATACTTCAAAAGGACATGTATGTCAATTAAATGTGCATTTTTATTTCCAGGACAAGGCTCACAGGCAGTAGGGATGGGTCAAGACTTTTTTAACAATTCAGATATTGCAAAACAGATGGTTGTTGATGCAAGCAAAAGAACAGGTATCGACTTTGAAAATCTGCTTTTCGAAGAGAATGACAAGCTTGAAAAAACGGAGTTTACTCAACCCGCAATCTTACTTGTATCTTCTATAGCGCACAAGCTTTTTGAAAATGAAATGCCTATTAAGCCTGTATATGCATTGGGCCATTCATTGGGGGAGTTCTCTGCATTGGTTTCAGTAGGTGCTATAGATGCTATAGATGCTGTGGAACTGGTAAATCTTCGTGGTAAACTTATGGCAGAAGCATGTGCTGGACAAGATGTGGGGATGATGGTATCCCTTGGTCTTTCTGATGAGGTAGTTGAAGAGATCTGTGATGCACAAAGAAAAGAAGGATTGAAGGTTTGGCCTGTAAATTATAATGCTGAGGGACAGATAGTGATTGCCGGTATTAAATCTGATCTTGAAGTTTTAGCACCACTTTTGAAAGAAGCCAAGGCAAAAAGAGCGATGCTTCTAAATATGTCAGTGGCAAGTCATTGTCCACTTCTTGAAAGTGCTACGGCACCATTATCTGAAAAGCTTACTGAGATGTTAAAAGATGAGTTTATTGCGCCAGTAATCTCAAATGTAACAGCAAGTACCTACGATACAAAAGAGGAAGCATTGGATCTGCTGCCTAAACAGTTAGTCTCTCCAGTACTTTATAAGCAGTCTATTGCAGACTTTGATGACAATGTTGATTGTTATGTGGAATTTGGGCACGGAGGTGTCCTTAAAGGATTGAACCGTAAAGCAACGACAAAACCTCATTTTGTCATTTCTGACATGGCTTCGTTGGAAACAGCTATTGAAGAGATCACAAAACTAGGATAAATATGAGCAGTCGTAAAATTGCCATCATGGGTGCAATGCCCGAAGAGATAGAACCTATCATCAGTAAATTGGACCATGTAGAAACCATAAGTTATGGGGCTAACACGTATTATGAAGGTTCTTATAATGGACAAGAGGTAGTTGTAGCTTATTCTAAAATAGGAAAAGTGTTTGCCACTTTAACTGCAACAATACTGATAGAAAAGTTTGCTTGTAATTTACTTTTATTTTCGGGTGTAGCTGGAGCGATCAATGATGAATTACATATTGGTGATTTAATTATTGCACAGAGTCTTTGTCAACATGATCTAGATATTACAGCATTTGGGCATCCTTTTGGGTATGTACCTGAAGGTGACGTGTTTATCAATACAGATACAACACTGCGTAATGTTGCGAAAGATGTAGCCAAACAAAAAGGACTAATACTTAAAGAAGGTGTCATTGCAACTGGAGATCAGTTTGTGGCAAATGAAGAGCGTAAAAATTGGATAGGTAGCACTTTTAAGGCAGATGCTTTAGAGATGGAAGGTGCTAGTGTAGCAGTGGTTTGTAATGCCTTAAATGTGCCTTTCTTTGTCTTGCGTGCAATCTCAGACAGTGCAGATATGGATGCAAGTTTTAACTTTGATACATTTTTGGAGAGTTCAGCAAAAATATCTGCTGATTTTATCCTCAGCATGGTGGATGAACTTGGAAGATAATCAAAGACGTGTCGCCTCCAAAAGCATACCCATAAGCAAAAAGTTACTTAAGCTCGTAGGTAAGACCAATGCAGAGTTTAGACTTATAGGTGAGGGAGATAAAGTACTGGTTGGACTGAGTGGAGGCAAAGACTCTCTCGCACTTGTGCATATTATGAAGCATATACAGCGGCATGCACCTTTTAACTTTGATTTTGAAGCTTGCACTGTAAAGTATGGTATGCCTGATGAACATTATGCTTTTTTATCAGAACATTGTAAAGAATATGGTATAAAACATAGTGTGTATGATACAAATATTTATGAAATTTCAAATGATACGATACGTGAAAATTCTTCATTTTGTTCCTATTTTTCACGTATGAGAAGGGGAGCGCTTTACACTTTTGCAGAAGAAGGCGGGTTTACTAAAGTAGCTCTTGGGCATCATTTTGATGACACAGTAGAGAGCTTTTTTATGAATATGTTTTATAATGGGAGTATGAGAGCTTTGGCACCTATCTATAAAACAAGCAGAGGTTTTCATTTGATACGACCTTTGATACAGACAAGAGAGACACAACTGCGTGCCTTTGCAGAAGATAACAACTTGCAGGTGATAGGTGATGAAGCTTGTCCTGCTATGTTAAAAGATGTGAAGATGCCTCATGCTAGAGCTTCTACAAAAGCGTGGTTAGCCGGACTTGAAAAAGAGAATAAGGATGTGTTTAAAATGTTTAAAGCATCCTTTAAACATATACATGATGATACTTTTCTTGATCCCAAACGTTGGGATAGAGATGATCTAAAGGAGAGACTATGAAACTGTTTTTATTATTAAGTATATTTTTTGCCAGTGTGGTTGCAGAAGATGATCTAGACCTGTCAGATGTGGTTCAACATGAAAAGATATACCCTTCAGAATTTACGGTCAAGTTAATTAAAAACTGTGAAGTGCTTGCTTTAAGCGTAGAACCTGATCGTAAAGCAAAAAAGATCTATACGAGTGTATGGACAGAAGGGTGTGTTCAAAATTTTGGTTGTATGAGAGAGATCACTCAAAAAGAACTTGATGCGATGGATGAAACAAAAAGATCTTTTGCAGCATGGAAATACCCGGTATGGTGCAAAGTAGATGCAAATGGAAAAATAGGCTGGGTACGTAAACAATTTTTAGTAGACGAGCCTTGTAAGCATGAAGACTGACTCTTTTAAGTAAGTATGGATACCTTTACCGCCACAACAGCAGGCCGCCTCGATAAGATACTCGCAAGCCAGCTTGATGTCAGCCGAAACCAGGTTGAAAAGCTTGTAAAGGATGGGTTTGTCAGTGTCAATGACAAAATGATTATAAAGAGTAGTTTTAAAGTGTCAGAGGGAGATATGGTTTCTTATACATTTAAAGAAGCAGAAAAAAGAATCGCCCCTCCTATCGATTTTGATGTAGAGATACTCTATGAAGATGAGTATCTTTTGGTTGTCAATAAACCTTCGGGACTTGTTGTGCATCCTGCACCTTCAGTCAAAGAGCCTACATTGGTAGATTGGCTGATACATAAAGGCATTTCGCTTTCGACTATTAGTGGAGAAGAACGTTATGGCATCGTGCACCGTATAGATAAAGAGACTACGGGAGCATTGGTAGTTGCCAAGGATAACAAAGTACATGAAGCACTTAGTGTTCAGCTACAAGACAAGAGTATGGGACGCTATTATTTGGCTCTGATCGATTGTCCGCTTAAAGATGATATTGTAGTCAACAAACCCATAGGACGTAACCCTAAAAATAGGCTCAAGATGGATATTGTTCATGATGGAAGATCTGCTAAAACTGCTTTTGTGAAACTTCTTACAAGTCCACAGGGTGTTGAGCTTATAGCAGCAAAATTGTTTACAGGAAGAACCCATCAGATACGAGTACATTTAAATACACTTGGGCGTCATATCTTGGGCGATGATTTATATGGATTTAAGAGCAAAAGGGATAAAATTTCGAGAGTTAATCTGCATGCATATTTACTGTATTTGGTCCATCCCGTAAGTGGTCAAAGAATGGAGTTCATTGCCCCGCTTTTTGATGACATGAAAATGTATATATCCAAAAATTTTGATCAAGGTGAAGTCGATGAAAAAATCAACCCTCATATTTTGGGTACTCTCTTTACTACTCTTTAACGGCTGTGGTGCTGTTAAGGGGTTGATGACATATGGTGTGGATCCTACACTAAAACCTATTACGCAGATACATGCTTTACCTAAAATGAACTCTGTGGGCTTTGAGTGGGAGAAGATCGATGATCATCGTATACAGGGGATAAACATTTATAGAGCAGATGCTTCTAAAAATGGACAAACTTTTATACGTATAGGAACAGTGGGTAATCGTTATGCAACACACTTTGTAGACACACATGTGAAAGCAGAGAGTATGTATCATTATACTTTCAGTACTTTTTCTTTTGGAAAAGAATCAAGACGTAGTACACCTCTTAAAGTGAGAACATTGCCTGCATTTTCGGCAGTCTCTTTTGTTAAGGCTTATAAAGTTTCATCCTACGTGGTAAAGCTTTTATGGAAGCCACATACAAATCCGAGTGTGAATAGCTATATCGTAGAGCGCTCAGTGAATGGATCTGAATGGAAATTTGTTTCACAGGTACATGGACAATTGATGGCTGAATATATTGATACTTTTGTCAGAGGTGGACAAACATATAGCTATCGGATCATTGCACAAAGCTATGACAAGATACGCTCGTATCCTAGCTATGCAGCAAAAATCACATTATAAGCAGGAATAATGCCACATTTAAAAGTTACACCATTTGATACTACCATAGTAGACAAACAGTTAGAAAAAAGTGCAATCATGACTTTTTGTGCCAAAGCACTTACCCGTGATGAGATACTCATCGGTGTTGAACATGCAGGAGAAGAATTTTTACTGCAGGTTAAACCAGATGAAAAAGCTTACTTATTGAAGTATGACAAAGTTAGTAGACCACTTAAGGTAAATCTTCTTAAAGAGGCACTGGAGTGTGTTTCAAACGAGTTAAACTTGGACATACTCTCCTCAAATATTACGATATCAAACACAAAAACAGCACTTTCATCAGAGTATTTTAAAAAGATAGAAGATTTTGAAAGTATGAACTATCCTAAAAAGAAGATCTCTGTTGAGGTAGGATTTGGAAGTGGACGACATTTACTGTATCAGGCGAAAAAGAACCCTGACACACTTTTTATAGGACTGGAGATACACACACCCTCTGCGCAACAGGTACTTAAGCAGATAGAACTTCAAGCGCTTGATAATATTTGGGTAGTGAATTACGATGCCAGACTCTTTTTAGAAATGCTGCCTTCAAATGTATGTGAACAGATATTTGTACACTTTCCAGTTCCTTGGGATAAAAAACCGCATAGAAGGGTGATTAGTCCAAGTTTTTTAAATGAGTCTATGAGGGTATTACGAAAAGATGGACGTTTAGAGCTACGTACAGACAGTGACAAATATTTTTGGTATGCATTGGAAACTTTCTTTTCTGTGCCTAAAGTTGAGGTGGAGATACGCAAAAATGAAGCTTTGGAAGTGACCAGTAAATATGAGGCTAGGTGGCTTAAACAGCAAAAAGACATTTATGATGTTTATGTCAAATGCTCGCAGGAGTCTGAAGCACAAGAAATCACTGTAGATTTTAATTTTAATGATGTAAAATATACACAAGGTATAGAAGAGCGTTTACCTCAAAAAGCATTGGTTTTTGAGGGGTATTTTATACACTTTGAACGTGTGTATAAGATTGATGCACACAGTTTATTGATCAAATGTGCTTTTGGAAGTTTTGACAGACCTGAGCACAAATATATTTTACTAGAAGAAGATACGTGCAGGTATTTTGTTTCCTCTCCAGTGAAGACGACAGTGAACTTTCAGGCACATCAAAAACTGATTGAGCAATTGATGCTCATAGAAGGAGAATAGAACATGTCAAATGTGATTCATGCTTCACATCTTACCCTTACGTATGGTAAAAGAGGGAAAGAGATTATTAAGGATGCTAATTTTAGTATTAAAAAGGGTGAATTTGTTTTTATCACAGGGCCTAGTGGTTCGGGTAAATCAACGCTGCTTAAAGCACTGTATGGAAAGTTGAAACCAAGTGAAGGTAACCTTGTGGTCGGTGGGCTTGACCTCTCGACTATACGCCAAACTAAACTTCAAGAACTCAGAACACATATGGGCATTATTTTTCAGGATTATAAACTGGTAAATGAATGGACAGTGAAAAAAAATGTGGTCTTGCCTTTAATGATAGCAGGATATCCAACTGAGATACAGGAAACACAGGCACACAGACTCCTTAAGCACGTTAAGCTTCCAGAACATGCAGACAGGTATCCACTGGAACTGAGTGGTGGTGAACAGCAACGTGTTGGTGTAGCAAGGGCATTGGCAAAAAATCCAGTGGTGATCTTGGCAGATGAGCCTACAGGTAACCTTGATGACTATTCATCCAATGTGATTTGGGACTTAATGGAAAATGCCTGTCAACAACTTGATACAACCATTTTGGTCGTAACACATAAGATCCCAACCATTTTTTCATTGCCTTACAGACATTTTATTATAGAGAGCAAGGGTGTGTATGAAGTTCATTAAAAATCATCTTATGTTTATCTTGCCACTTATGGCAATCTTATTGGGTATTGAATTTTATCTGGTTTTTGAACGTACAACCAACACCTATGAAAAAAGTCTTAAAGAGGGCTATTCGATGCTGGTTGTGACAAAAAAGCCTATGGAACTTTCAGCGTTTCAAACACTTAATGATCATATCAGTAGTGCTGAACAGATACAACGTGAGAGTATCGTTTCTGAAGTTGCAAAAGGGGTAAGTGAAAGTGGCAGTGAAGAGATATTGGCTGCATTACCTTATTTTTATAATCTAGGATTAGATTCATACTTGCATACTTCTGGATTGGAAAAAATTAAAAAAGATTTAGAAGCAGAGAGTAACATTAAAAAAGTTGAAACATTTGGCAGTAGTTATCAGTCGAGTTATAGACTTTTTTCTTTTGTAAAATTTGTATTGAAAGTTTTTATTGCTTTCATGGCTGTTGTGAGTCTTTTTCTTATTATGAAACAAATGGAAATTTGGAAATATGCACATAAAGAGCGCATGCAAGTCATGGAAATATTTGGTGCACCTTTGATGCTTAGAGCGGGGGTACTGTTTAAAGTAGCTTTTTTAGATGCTCTCTTTTCTACATTGTTGGTTTCTGGTATTTTCCTATATACTAAGTTGTACTGGGCTTCAGAAAGTGGTATCGAGATTATGACGCAAAACCAGGAAGCACTTTTTAAATTTGGTGATATGGGGATTTTGTTGGGTGCTGCAATTTTGATTGTGATTATTGCTGTGTATACGGTTGTTTTTAGCAGTAAGGGAGTGGAGGAGTGAAATCCTACATCCTACTCTGCTTTGTAGCTATAGGTTTACTCCATGGTGCATCGACGACTTCGAAGATTGAGAAGTCTAAACAAAATCTTTCTGCTAATGCAGCAGCTAAGAAAAAAGCAAGCAGACAGTTAAGCAAGATTGCAAAAGATATGCAATCTGCTCAAAAAGACATTGTCTATCTTGAGAAGAAGATAGGTGAACTTGAAAAAGATCAGGAAGAAAGAGAAAAAGAGTATATATCCTTACAAAGTGAATTGAAAAAATCTGAAGAAGAATTAACAAAAACAAGTATTGCATTAGAGGAAAAACATAAAGCTTTCATCTCTTTACTTTCGGAACAATTTTCTATTGTGTTCGCGATGAAAAAAGCGCATGAACCTACGCAGCAATCTATACTTTTAGAAGAAGTTTATGTAGCCTATAAAAATCACAACACTAAGATGTTGGTGGCATTAAAGAATGATATTGAAAAGTTAAAAATACACAAAGCACAGAAGGTTAATTTACGTCATACTACAAAAAATCAGATTACACAAATTGTGAAAAAAAGAGAAGATTATGCGCAAAAAAAATTGGCAAAAGAGAAATTACGTAAAAAACTTACCCGAGATGAAGAAAAATATAATGCACAACTTGAAAAGATCGTAGACAAACAGAATTCTCTTCGGACCACTTTGGCAAAATTGAATATTTTACATACAAAAGAAGTAGAAAAAGCACAGAAGAGAGCTACGGCAGAAAAAGAAGCAATGCGTCTTGAAAAAGAGAGACAAAGAGAGATACGCGAAGCGCAATCATGGGCACGTGCTAAAGAAAGAAAAGCCCAAGAGGATTTAAGGCAGGCAAAAACAGAAGAAGCCAGAAAAAAAGCACGTTTAGCAGCCACTGCCGCACAAAAAGAACAGCAAAAAGTGTATAAAGAAAGTGAAAAAGTTCGACAGGTAAATTCTTCTTATAAAAGGTCTAAAACATACGCTTATAGAGGAGGAAAAACTATTTCTCCTTTACCTGGAGCAAAAATTGTTAAGAAGTTTGGTACCTATGTTGATCCGATTTATAAGATAAAGATCTTTAACGAATCTATCACTTTGAAGTCACCGGTTACAAACTCAAAAGTACAAAATATATTGAATGGAAAAGTGGTGTTTGCAGGGAAAAGCAGTATGTTAGGTAAGGTAGTGGTCGTCGCTCATAGTAGTAAGATACATACTGTCTATGCGGGGCTCTCAAAGATTGCTCCTACCATTCATGTGGGTGCAAAAATACAAAAAGGATATGTCGTAGGAAAAGTGAATAGCAAGCTTATCTTTCAAGCGACAAAAGATTCTAAACATATCAACCCGTTAAAACTGATAAAAATATAGCACTTAAAAGTTTAAACGCCTCCTAAACCACATTTGGATATAATCGCGAAATTATATAAAGGTGCATCTGTGGTTAAAAGAGTATTGGTAAAGTTTTCTGGTGAAGCATTAGCGGGTGAAAAAGGGTATGGGATTGATACCCAAATTTTGAACTTTATTGCAGGTGAAATTAAAGCACTTGTAGATGCCGGTGTTGAAGTAGGAATTGTTGTGGGTGGTGGTAACATTATCCGTGGTGTAAGTGCTGCTGCTGATGGCATTATCAAAAGAACATCTGGTGACTACATGGGTATGCTTGCAACTGTGATTAACGGTGTGGCTATCCAGGAAGCTTTAGAACATGCAGGGTTAAATGCCAGACTTCAATCTGCGATTGATATGCAGGAAATAGGTGAAGCATTTATTGTGCGTCGTGCCAGAAGACATTTGGAAAAAGGTCGTGTGGTTGTTTTTGCAGGAGGTACAGGAAATCCTTACTTTACAACAGATACTGCAGCAACACTTAGAGCATCAGAGATAGAAGCTGAACTTCTTATTAAAGCGACTAAAGTAGATGGTGTGTATGATAAAGACCCTAACAAGTTTGATGATGCCGTTAAACTTGATACATTGTCCTATGATCAGGCATTAATGGAGAACATTAAAGTGATGGATGATACTTCGATTGCTTTGGCCAAAGAGAATGGATTGCCTATTGTTGTATGTAACATGTTTGAAAAAGGTAATCTTCTTGCAATTATCAAAGGTGACATGAGCCTTTGTTCCGTTGTAAAATAGAGAATGAAAAAATAAAGGAATAGATATGAGAACAGAACAATTAACAGCAATAGCACTAGAGAAAGTAGATTTTGATAAATATCTTTTGGCAAATGCCGTAGGTAAAAGAGCAGAATCTATTGCGAATGGTGCTGAAGTACTTTTAGAGATAGATACATCAGGTATGAAATATTCAGATATTGCACTTCAAGAAATAGCTGAAGGCATGATCACTGTAAGCTTAGAAGGTTAAATCCTTTTGGATGCTTTTCTCGATAAAGCTAAAAATATACATACTATAGAAGAGGCCAGTACTCTTCTTTGGGAACAACTTCCATCCCCCCTACCTGCTACCACACAAGCATTAACACTTTCTTTAGAAGCACATAAAGGACAAGTACGTAAGAGTGGAGAACCTTATATTGTTCATCCTATATTGGTTGCAGCCATTACGGCGAAAATATCCAACGATGAAATGATGGTACAAGCTGCGCTCTTACATGATGTTGTAGAAGATACAAGTTATACGATTGAAGATTTGGAACGTGAATTTGGATATGATGTTGCACATATGGTTGAAGGATTGACTAAAATCGTTCAGATGCGTGATGAAGAGCTAATTCCCTCAGGTTCAGATGAGAGGCTTATCAACTCTGCACTCACATTTAGAAAAATGCTTATCGCTTCTATAAAAGATGTACGTGTACTTGTTATTAAACTTTGTGATCGATTACACAATATGCTCACGCTTGATGCACTGAGTGCTGAAAAACAAAAACGTATCTCTGAAGAGACTCTAGTAGTCTATGCACCTATAGCACACAGATTGGGCATATCGAAACTTAAAAATCATTTAGAAGACCTCAGTTTTTACTATATCTATCCTGAAGATTATAGGGAAATAGATACGTATATCAAATCTAATTCCCAAAATTTAAAGTTTAAACTCAATGCTTTCATTCAAAATGTAAAAGATACGATGGATAAGGATGGGTTCAAAAAAGGTGAGTATGAAATCATCGGCAGAGTGAAGCATTATTATTCTATCTATCTCAAGATGCACCGTAAAGGTGTCAGTATAGAAGAAGTGCTTGACCTCTTAGCCATTCGTATCATCGTGAAAGAACCCATAGAATGTTATCGTGTGTTGGGACTAATGCATTTAAGATTTACCCCGCTCATATCGAGATTTAAAGATTATATCGCTGTGCCAAAGGAAAATGGGTATAAAACCATTCACACCACATTGTTCGATGAAGAAGGTATTGTGGAGGCCCAAATACGTACCAAAGAGATGCATAGACTTGCAGAATATGGTGTTGCTGCACACTGGAAATATAAAGGTGGAGACAACAGTGTAAATTTGGGATGGCTGGAAAGTTTACATTATCAAAATGAATCTATAGAAGAATTCTATGAATTAGCAAAATCAGATCTTTTTTCTGAAGACATCACAGTGTTTTCGCCTAAAGGAGATTATTATACGTTACCTAAAGGTTCTGTTGCACTCGATTTTGCTTATGCTATTCATTCTGAAGTAGGTGAAAATGCCATTGAAGCATTGATAAATAAGCAAAAATCATCACTTTTAACGATTCTTAAGAATGGTGATATTGTAAAGATTATTAAAGATGAATCACCCCATTTATATTGTTCATGGCTAGATACAGTGAAAACATCCAAAGCACAAGATGGCATAAGAAGTGCCTGTAGAGCTAGAATAAAAGAATCAGATACCTTAAGTGCCTATAATATTTTGAGTACATTATTTTCTCAAGAGAGTATGGCGATGAGAGAGTTACTTAAAGGTATGGAACACAATGATTCGATTTATAAATTACCGGGTCAACTTGATTATTATAAAGATACCATACATAAAGTCGCAGATTATATGGGCACCAAAGAAGTACGTTTTTGGGAACTGCTGAAAAAAGGCTATAAAAAACCATATATTAGGAAGTTGGAACATTTTAAATTCTTCACAAATAAGTCTATTGATGGCGTAGAGTTTGATTATTGCTGTCATCCTAAAGTCGGTGATCAGATCGTTGCATTTTATAAGGGGAGTAAAGCTATTATACACCACAAATTATGCAAGAAAGCGTACCAGAAAATTTTAGAAGGTGAAGCAATGATCCAAGTGAGTTGGAGTGGCTCTAAACTCTCTAGATACAGACTCATTATAAGTCTTCAAAATAAAAAAGGTATTTTGGCCGATTTACTGGCAAAACTTTCACTACTTAACCTCAATATATTGAGTATAGAATTAGGCATTAGAAATTCAGAACAAGCAGAGTATTGTCAGATAGAAGTAGAAAGCAGTGAAGCCAAAAAACAGTTTCTTGCAGAAAAGATTTCAAAACAGTTTAAACTTATAGAGATCATTAGTTTAGATGACGCATATAACAAATAAAAAGAGGGTAGTTAAAAATGGTACAAAAAGCATTAGAAGAGATAAGTAGAGGTACGGCAGAAGTCATAGATATGGAACGTATTGAGAAATTGGTTTCAAAATATTATGATGATGGCACTACCTATACAGTCAAAGCAGGTTTTGATCCTACAGGTGCAGATTTACACTTAGGACATACCGTACTTCTTCAAAAGCTAAGAGCATTTCAAAAGCATGGGGGACGTGTGCAGCTTCTCATCGGTGATTTTACAGCAACCATAGGTGATCCCACAGGAAAGAGTGAAACAAGAAAAGTACTTGATAATGAGACCATTATGGCCAATGCAAAAACCTATCAAGAGCAGGTTTTTAATATGCTTGATGAAAGTAAAACAGAAGTGGTATTTAATGCTACCTGGCTCAATAAACTTGGTGCTGCAGGGATGGTTGCACTGACTACGACTTTCAATGTAGCACGTATGCTTGAACGTGATGATTTTGAAAAACGTTATAAAAGTGGACAGAGTATTTCTATTTCAGAGTTTTTATATCCGCTACTTCAGGGATACGACTCTGTTGAACTTAAAAGTGATATCGAGATCGGTGGAACAGATCAAAAATTTAATCTTTTGATGGGAAGACACCTCCAAAGAGCCTATAACACAGGTAAAGAGCAAGCAGTGCTTATGATGCCTATTTTGGAAGGGCTTGATGGTGTACAAAAGATGAGTAAGTCTTTGAACAACTATATTGGTATCACTGAAGAACCTAAAGATATTTATGCCAAAACACTTTCTGTGTCAGATGAATTGATGTGGCGTTATTATGAGCTTTTGAGTGAGAAATCACTTGAAGAGATCGTAATGATGAAAGAGGATGTCCAAAAAGGCACACTTCACCCAAAAATAGCAAAAGAAAATTTGGCACTTGAACTGGTTACAAGGTTTTATAATGAAGAGTTGGCTACACTAGCCAAAGGAGAGTTTGATAATGTTTTTAAATCAAACCAGCTCCCAACAGATATGAATGAAGTAGAAGTCGAAGAGGGCATTTGGATATGTAAGGCATTGGTCGATGCTGGTATTGAGCCTTCTACTTCTCAAGCAAGAAGAGATATTAAACAAAATGCTGTAAGCATTGATCAAGAAAAAATCTCTGATGATAAGTTAAATCTTGTTGCAGGAGAGTATATCTTGCAGGTAGGAAAAAGAAAATTTGCGAAAGTGAAGGTGAAGTAGTGGCATTTAAATCTTTAAAAATTGGAAAATATACCATTGAAAAACCTATTTTTCAGGGTGGTATGGGTGTAGGTATATCTTGGGATCAATTAGCTGGAAATGTTTCAAAAGAAGGTGGCCTTGGTGTCATTTCTGCTGTAGGTACAGGGGTATATAAAAAAAGAGCGTATGTTGAAAAAACAGTAGGAAAAGAAAAAAGACCACTTGAAGCCATTAATTTTTACTCTTATCCTGCACTTAAAAAGATCTTTGACAATGCAAGAGAAATCTGTGGTGATAAACCTTTGGCAGCCAATGTACTTTACGCACAAAGTGAGTATAACCGTGTTGTAGAAGATGCCTGTAAAGCTGGAGCAAATATTATTATTACAGGGGCAGGGCTACCACTGACTATGCCTGAAGCAACGAAAAACTATCCTGATGTAGCGTTGGTGCCTATCGTGTCGACTGCAAAAGCATTAAAGATTTTATGTCGCCGTTGGAAGAAAACACATAACAGATTACCTGATGCCGTGATTGTTGAAGGTCCATTAAGCGGTGGGCATCAAGGGTTTAAATATGATGAATGTTTCATGCCTGAAAATCAATTGGAAAACATCTTACCGCCTGTAGTGGAAGAAGCAAAAAATTGGGGTTCTATGCCTATTATCGCTGCTGGTGGTGTATGGGATCATGATGATATCGTGAAGATGATGGAACTTGGTGCAGATGGTGTACAAATGGGTACTCGATTTATCGGTACTGTAGAGTGTGATGCAAGTCAAGTCATGAAAGATATTATCATTGAGGCCAAAGAAGATGATATCAAACTTTTTAAATCACCGGTAGGATATCCTGCACGTGGTGTTAAAACACAGCTTCATGCAGATATAGAGAAAGGTACTGCACCAAAAGTAGCATGTATTTCAAACTGTGTTGCTCCATGTCATCGTGGAGAAGAAGCGAAGATTGTAGGGTACTGTATTGCAGACAGGCTCACAGATGCCTATGATGGTCTTGCGGAAACAGGACTTTTCTTTACTGGAGCAAATGGATATCGTCTTCAAGAAATCATTACAGTCAAAGAACTTATGCATAAACTGATGAATGGTGAAGACAGCTAAAACCATGCCCATATTCAGTAGGATCTTTCTTTTCGCGTTACTACTGAATACGCTACTTTTTTCAAGTGTCATCACATTACAAAAAGCTTTAGTAGAAAAGGGTGAACTTCGTCTCTTTTTTTCTACATCGTTGAGTCAAAAAAATGTCAAACACTTTACACTAAAAAATCCCCATCGAGAAATTTATGACTTTAAAAATACACGTATAGCACATAACCGTGTACCATTGGGTTTGGGTAAAAATGTACGTTTAGCCCAAAATAAAGCCAATACAGTTCGGGTAGTCATCACTGGCTATAAATCTTCCAAACCAATTGCGTATCAACCTCTTTTTTCGCGTGACCATTATCATATTTCATTGCCTAAAAATAGTCGCTCAATGCCTGCTAAACGGTATAAAACCACTAAAGTAAAATCTAAGAAGGTGACCAAAAAGTCTATCTACCAACGATCAAAGAAAGATAAACTTGTTGTGATTGATGCAGGGCATGGGGGACATGATACTGGTGCTATAGGAGGAGGAAAAAGAGAGAAAGATCTTGTACTTCAAATAGCTAAAAGACTTGAAAAACAACTCAAAAAACAAGGGTATCCTGTCTATATGACACGCAAAACAGACCGTTTTTTAAAGCTTCCACAGCGTACCAAAATCGCAGATAAAAAAAATGCAGCGGTGTTTATTTCTATTCATGCCAACTCAGTGCCTAAAAGAAAACGCAATAAAATACAGGGTGTTGAAACATTTTTCTTACAAAAAACAAGAGATGCAAAGTCTCAGCGTATTGCAGAACGTGAAAATAAAGCAGTACTCAAAGGTACCAATAGATTGAGCCGAAGTGTGATACTTGATTCAGTACTCTCCGGTCCTAAAATTGTTCAGTCAAACAAGCTTGCGATTGATGTGCAGCGGCGTATTATGACGAATTTACATACACGCTACAGAGGGGTGAAAGATGGCGGTGTAAGACATGCACCTTTTTGGGTACTTGTAGGAGCTAGCAGACCTTCGATACTGGTTGAGGTAGGGTATATTTCGCATCCTACGGAACGCAAAAGACTCTTTACTCCTCGTTATCAAGAGCTCATTGCTAAAGGTATTGCTGAGGGTGTAGATATCTATTTAAACAATAGAGAAAAAGAGATTGACTTATAAGTCAATATGTGTGGATTTTAATAGAGGATAAAAAATGGCAAGAGTAATAATGGGATTGACTATAATGCTTTTGATTTTAGGGTGTGGTGGTCCAAGTGTTGACAGATCAGACAGTTTAGTAGTGATAGATGCAGGTCACGGTGGCCATGATACTGGTGCTACAAGTGGTGGAAAACAGGAAAAAGATTTGGTATTGAAGCTGACTAAAAAGCTTTATAGAGAGTTTAGAAGCGAAGGCTATAGAGTGTATCTAACTCGACAAAGAGATAGATTTTTAACATTGGGACAACGTACAAGAATTGCAGATCAAAAAGATGCTAAAGTGTTTATATCTATCCATGCGAATGCTATTGGTGATAGTAGCCGTTTTAATGAGGTGAAGGTGTAGAGACCTATTTTTTACAAAAAAGTAGAGATGAAAAATCTCAACGTATCGCTGCAAGAGAAAATGCATCGGTACTTAAAGGTACCGATAAACTCAGTCAAGATGTCATTATTGATTCTGTATTGAATGGACCTAAGATTATTCAGTCGCATAAGCTTGCCATAGATGTACAAGATCACATGATGAAGCATTTAAATAATGCGTATGATGATGTGAAAAATGGTGGAGTGAGACCCGCACCATTTTATGTTCTTGTCGGTGCAAGTAGACCTTCTATCCTTGTAGAAATGGGGTACATAACAAACCCTAAAGAGCGTAAAAGAATGTTTACTTCCAATTATCAAGAAAAGATTGCTGAGGGTATTGTTGAGGGGGTAAATAGGTATTTGGATAATAGAAAGCAAGAGGTTGGGTTTTGATTGATAGAACGTATTTAGAGCAAAGCTCCAAACACTACGCTAACGCTGAGTTTTACTCAGCAGAAGGCTCACGTGACTAGTCACGTAAGATCAGTAGATTACTACTTGTAGTTTTTGATCGCTTTTTCTAAGATAGCTGTTGCAGCTGCTTTGTCCTGGAATCCTGCTACTTTTACCCATTTGTTAGGCTCAAGCATTTTGTAAGTTTCAAAGAAGTTTTTGATACGGTTGAGTGTGTGCTCCGGTACATCACCCAAATCTTGAATATTTTTGTATGTTGGGTCTATTTTTTCTGTTGGGACAGCGATGAGTTTTTCATCTCCACCACTTTCATCTTCAGTCATGAGTACACCTACAAGTCTACATTTGATGTATGAACCTGCTTGGAGTGGATAGTCACAAAGTACTAAGATATCTGCTGGGTCACCATCATCTGAGAGTGTATTGGCAACAAAACCATAGTTTGCAGGGTAATGCATAGCAGAGTAAAGTACTCTATCTACTTCAACCGCACCTGAATCTTTGTCTATCTCGTATTTGATAGCCGAGTTAAGTGGTACTTCAATGATTGCTTTGACTGCATCCGGGTTTTCACCATATCCGATTTTAGTAATGTCCATTTGAATATCTCCATTGGTTAAATTTTGGAGATTCTAACATAAATATGATAAATAGTTTATCAAATCATGGTATTATCTTCAATGATTAAAATGAAATAAAGAAGATTTTAGTCAAAGCGCGGCAGCTCGCTGATGCAGAGATCAAAGATATTATTGTTTTAATAGAAAAAAATCTGTAGCGTATCAACACAAGGAAATGTATTATCAATTTTTTAAAAAATAAAACCATTGCAAGCATACATGTTGGGGGTATGCTTATTATGCTGATTGTCATTATAGTCTTTTCAACGATTGTTGCATACAAAGAATATCAAAATTTTGAAATTGAAGCACAAAGCATTCAAACGGAATTTATTCAAAAACAAAAAGATACGATTGTATTTGATACGAAGCGTGTCTTGGGCTTTATTCATAATGCATATAAAAATAGAGATACAGAACAAGATGAAGATCTACTCAAGAAGCAGATATTGCATGCCATTGAAGAACTGTATGGTCGTCAAGATGGAACAGGCTATATCTTTGTTTATGATTTCAGCGGTGTGGTACTTTCTGATCCTGTTCAAAGACATAATATAGGCAAAAACTTATATGCAACACAAGACACTAACGGGGTGATGGTCATTAAAGATCTTATAGATATTTCTCGAATGAAAGAGGGCGGGTTTGTTGAGTATCAATGGCTAAAACCGACTTCTGGTACATTGAGCCCGAAGATCTCCTATGCAAAGTCATTTGAACCATGGGGGTGGATGGTTGGTACAGGAGTCTATCTTGATGAAGTGGAAAAGCATATCCAAACCCAAAGAAATACACTCAAAAACAGACTGAATCAATATTCCCTTAAAATCGTGGCGTTATTGGCTATTTTATTTATAGTGGGAATCTTAGGTATTGTCATCACCAATCGTATACTTAAAAAAGAGATAGCGACATTTACACATTATTTTGAGGAAGCTGCATCTTCCTATGCAAGGATAGATCAAGAAAATATACGACTCTCAGAGTTTAAAAAAATGGTGCATTACATCAATGCGATGATCTCTGCGATTCAGCAAAGAAAACAAAAACTCAAAGAGTTGAACCTGACACTCGAATCAAAAGTTGAACAAAAAACAAAAGATTTGAGTGAACAAAATATCTTACTCGCACAAGAGAAAGATTTTAATGCCTCACTTGTCAAAGCGCAAGACAACTTCATCAAACATTCCATTCATGAGATCAATACACCTTTGGCAGTCATCATGACGCACATAGATCTGTTTAAGATGAAAGAGGGTGACAATCGGTATTTGACTAAAATAGAAGCAGCGAGTAAGATCATCTCGAACATTTATGCTGATTTGAGTTATATGGTAAAGAAAAATCGTTTTGTCTATACAAAAAAACATTTAAATATGTCTGCTTTTCTTGAAGAGAGGATTGACTTTTTTTCTGAAATCGCATTAGGCAACAGACACAACATACTCTCAGATATTCAAGAAGATCTTTGGCTTTATTTTAGTCCAGAAGAACTGCAAAGGGTCATAGACAATAATTTATCTAATGCCATTAAATATGCTTACAGAGATACGGATGTCCATATTGTCCTTAGAGAAGACAAAGGAGCCATCGTTTTAGAGTTTAGTGGCCAATCACCTAAAATCAAAGATACCAACCGCGTCTTTAAAGCCTTTGAGCGTGAGAATGATGTGCGTGGAGGATTTGGCTTGGGCTTAGAAATCGTTTATACGATATGTCAAAAAGAAAATGTTAAAATAACAGTCAAATCGAGTGATGAAATGACACGGTTTGCTTACAGGTTTAAAAAAAGAGGAGGGGAGCTTGATGAAAGTATTGTTGCTTGAAGATGAGTTGATGCTCCAGAGTGCCATTACAGAGTATTTGACCGATATCGGATATGAAGTCATGGCATTTGAAGATGGAAAAGAAGCGTATGAGCATATCGCTTTGAATAGCTATGATCTTTTTATCTTCGATATCAATACCCCTACGATGGATGGGCTTTCTTTACTTGACACCTTGCAAAAAGAGAAGATTTACGCACCAACGATTTTCATCTCTGCGATTACAGAGATAGAACAGATCAGCAGAGCGTATGACTTGGGCTGTTATGACTACTTGAAAAAACCTTTTCATCTTAAAGAGTTGAGTTTGCATATTGAGAGATTGATGAAAATCGCAGATATCAGGGCAAAAAGTTTTGTAAAGATTTCGAAGATGTACTGCTATGATGCCGAGAATCAGAGTTTACTCTTTGATGGAGAAGAGCAACTCCTTACCCAAAAACAAACCCAGATCATAGACGTTTTTGCCAAAAATATCAATAAAGTCGTTGACTTTGAAATGCTCAGGCATTATGTTTGGGATGACAGTCCGGTCGATAATGCGATCATCAGAGCAGAGATTCACCGGGTCCGTCAAGTACTTAAAGAAGATCTTGTCACGACACTCAAGGGTGTTGGATATACACTTTCTAAACAAATCTAATCTTTTTGACGATAATTTGTCTCTATTTTGTAACCAATATACACACATAACTTTTTTTAATACCCCTTTTCCCTTACTTTTCATTCATGCTATGTTAATGCTACGTTAACCCTTCATACTCTAAGCGTACAAAAATAACAGGAGACAAAATGAAAAAATATTTAGCATTATCCGTCGTAGCATCAACACTGCTTATGGCTGGAGGAGATGTAAAACCAGTGGAGCCCGTAGTAGAGGCCGTAGCAGAACAATCAATGGGAACTGTTTCAGGACAACTTAGAGCATTTTACATAGATAGAACCTATGATGCAGGTGCAACTTTGAACAGAAATGCATTATCTGCAGGTGGTTGGGTGAAATATGAATCACCAGAGTTTCATGGTTTGAGCGCAGCAGTGGCACTCTATGGTGTGAATGGATTTAATATTCATGACAAAGATATAGATGGTAATGTAGGTACTAACTATGATCCAACATTGACAGGTCTTAATGGTGAGAGCTATGGTTTCATCGGTGAAGCGTACTTAAACTACAAAAGAGGAAGCTCTAACCTCAAAATAGGTCGTCAAAAACTCAACACACCACTTGCGGGTGGAGATGATGCAAGAATGCTTCCAAACCTTTTTGAAGCAGCAGTGTACTCAAATACTGGCATCGAAAATACAACATTAATCGCTGCACATGTGACCAAGCAAACTGTAGGTACATTTGGTAATGGATATAGTCAAGATAATTTAGGTATTCAAAGTGGATATGGACTTGGACACTTAGGTGCATTAAGCGGTACATTTAAATCAATGGGATATGTAGCATTAGGTACACCAGGAAATGATACAGATGGTGTAACAGCAGGAGCTGTTATTTACAAAGGAA
>JGI10211J34971_10001258_pt1 | contig 21168 bp, 34 predicted proteins | sample Etolagsediment_FD_34971 | JGI IMG/M metagenome (IMG submission 34971)
ATCATGTAGATTTCATATTGGCTCATCTAAAATACCGAACGTTGACATTAATTCTTCTTCTGATGGAATTTTAAAATTAAGCAAATTATCTATTCGTCTAGCATTAACAATTAAACTAATAGCATGAAATATTGTACCCCTTTCTAATCGAACAAGATCTGCTAAATCTTTATAAACCATATGACTACTATATTGATCAAATAACATACCATTGATTTTACCATAAGGATTATCATTCTGATAAAAAGGAAAAAAACTATATTCTGCTATTTTTTTAGGTAAATCATGTTTCATAATAGCTTCATTGTTCAATACAATAAATTTTTCACCTTGATTTCTCATTTTTTTAAGAATTGCTATAACACCATATGCTTGATTAAGAGCATACTTTCTAGCAGCAAATTGAGGAGAAAAACTCAAATCAAAATCATATTTTGCCGTATCTAAATCAGATATATTATACTTTATAATATCATAACCAAATACTTTCCAGCTTTTGATAGCTTCATTTGCAATAGTAACATCATATTCTAAATTAAAGTCAGCTACCATAAAAACTTTAATATCTTTATTTAAATATAATGGATCTTCTATCATCTGTAATCATCCAAGTTAAAGTTTGTTCCATGCATTTTATAAAGATCTCTTTCATGGTTTGTATAAACTAATACTTCAGGATCATCAATTAAAAAGTCACAATCATTACAGTAAGAAGGCCAATTGCCCATCTCATGATCTTTACGCAGCTGATTGTATTTATCACCGTACCAAATTTCTTCTAATGTATTCTTAGACAAATGCCCGAGGACTGCTTCGTCGTCACGTCCGAGCACTTGACAGCATGGGTGAACAGCACCCAAGTTACCGTCAATACCGCCAGCGCGTATGACAACATCAGGGGAAAAAGGACGACCACAGGTTTTTCTAGCACCTTGTCTTTCATAGTTAGCATCATATACTCCACTCCAATTGTGCATCTTCCAAATCTCAGTCTTAACCCCTGCACCCTCAACAATATTACGATATTGCTCTACCTCATAATCAATATTGTCATTGTCAAGAATCAAATGATATGTGGCCACTACACAATCTGATAGTGTAGCATAAGCATACGCCGCAGTTTCTTCAAGATTAGACTTAACTGTGTTGAATGAACTATTATTCATCCATTTACGATAAGTCTCTTCGTTATAACCAATCATTGAGAACCGAATAAAATCTGCACCAGCATCAATAACATCATGCATGAACTGACCTGACATGCGATTACCATTTGTAAACATAAATGCCTTAGCACCATACTTCTTTACAATTGCTACATACTCAGGTAGATTACTATTCAGAGTTGGTTCACCAGATCCTTCTAGATTGACTACGTTCAAACCAGCCTCAGCGCATTGAGCGACATAATCCTCAAATACGTCTAGTGGCATTCTTTTCAACCAGTTCTTACCACGTGCGCCTGTAGTACCATCAGGATTTGTCTGAGGACACATCTGACATGTGTAGTTACAACCACCATTAATCTCTATTACTGCACGATCTATATGCATTTACCACCCATTCACAAATCTATTAAAAACGTATTTGTAAGCCTCAGCTGTTTCTGTTGCAGCTTCTATAAGATACTCTATTTTTTTTAAATTTTTATGTACCATAAACTTATCTTTGTCCTGAATCCAAATTGCTGCCGGTGTATGCCAACGTGTTATATTACTGTCACTAAAAACTACATGCGGTTTGAAAAAGTTTTTAGTCACGTAATGCCACATACCTTCGTAAGAAATACAGCATTCACATGTTCTAATATGATACATTGCCTCACTTACTGGAGTACGATAACACAATTCGACAACATCATATCCAAAATCTTTTAAGCGATCTATTATCCTTTGCCATTCATGATCTAGCATAGGTAATTTATATCCTGACAACTGTTGAGCTGTATTAAATGTTGGTCTCCACAATACTATTTTATATGGAATGCTTTCTGTTTGTATTGTTGGATCAAAGGACCAGTATCTATAAAGTTCTGAATGTCTTCGTCTTTTCACGCCTTGATAAAAATTATTATATAATTTAGTATCGTTACTATTAAAAACCGGATCAACATGAACTAAATCTGGCCACATGTATCTTTTTCTAACATATTCAAATCTATTATAAACAGATTCAGGGTCTTCATAATGATGATGATAAAAATCATCATGATAAAAATGAATTTGTAATTTTGTGGGTTTTTGATTTACTAGTGCTCGCATGTATGCTATATTAAGAGCATACATAGAATCACCTATACCTACAGTAGTTTTCCAGCGGATTTTGTCATTACCGTAATTATCCCGCCAATTTCCTACCCAGTGATTCCATAGATCCATAATAATTTACAATAGTTTGAGCTATACTTAATGCGTCATTAAAGTTAGATCTAAACCTATTACCTTTCTTACCGTGTTCAATAAAATCACTTAAATTATCTATAGTACTATTATAGCTGTCTAATTTGTAGCTAGATACAATTTCTTCCCATTGATATCTTAAAGAAAGAATTTCACATATTGTCATATTTTCCTTCCATTTTAAACAAACCAATAATACCTGGACTAGTGCACTCTGTTTGTAGGCTATCAGTAAATTTAGTATTTGTGTAAAACCAAAACTTAGGTTCACGTTCTACATTAAATAATCCATAAATTTGTTTAGCGGCAACTCTTACATCACGTAGCTCTAAATTATCCATAACTATATATTTAGGTTTTATTTTCATACACGATTTTAAATCTTTCATAGGATTATCACCAACATGATTACCGTCAACAAAAATTAAATCTATATCTTCATGTCTAGATTCATTTCCCCAAATGGCCTCTTTGTAGAAACTATGTTGTGGCCAAAACTTTTTAATTTGTCTTGCATTACGCTCAGAAACATTGCTAGTATCGTAACTTACTAAAGACGTTAAATTTTTAAAAACAGTCATCATTACTAATGATGCATGGCCGGCCCACATACCAATCTCAATAACTTTTTTTGGATTAACTAGCTCTTGGATTTCAATCCACGGATTGATCATGTCTGGGTTATTTAAATCAGTATATCCCCACTGATCTTTAGGGTACATTAAATAATGATCATCGATTTCTAAAATATTCTTTACCATGCTCTTCTATGAGACCTCTATCTACAGTTGAACTAAGATTACCAGCTACAATAGTTTTTCTTTTATTACTTTTAATTAAAGGAGATCTATGAACTAAAAATGTAGGAAAGAAAATTATGTCTCCTTCCTTTACATCAAATTGTCCGTAATTTAAAAATTCAGTGGTCTCTGAATGTTCTGGTAATTCTATATAATATATAAATGCAAAATGTTTGTCATGGTGGTGCCATCCAAAATCAGAGTTATTAAAATACTGTTGAAACCAAAGGTTTTGATTAGTTTTAAATCTAGCTCCGTAAATATTACTTAAATCATCTAGATATGATAAGAGTACATTATAAATTAAATGCTTATAAGTTCTGTTAGCTCTGGGTATATTAAAATCGTAATAATATCCCTTTTCATTTAATTGAATATTATTGATTTCAATCATTTTTTCTATAGATCTTAGAATCTTTGGCTTCCAATAAGCATGTTCTTCTACAGAAAATACGTGAACAAAATCAGGTAATTTATCCGTGGAGTTGCTGGTTGTCGAGCTCATCGTAGTCATATTGGTCATCATACATTACTTCATTTAGCATACGTTTTGATTCATAATCCTGTACCTCTCGAATACGTAGATCCTTTTCTAGTGATTCGCTTTTGTGCTTACCACGTTTTTTATTGCGGGGGTCAAACCTAGAATATTTTGCCATTTTCTCCTCTTAATATCCTAACATTTCTTTTGTCATAATATAATCTCTTACAAAATCTGATCGGACAATATCTTCCCAACCAAAATTTATAACTGTAAAATTCTTTAGTTGTTCTACAATCTGTAAAAACTGAATAATACCTTGTTTTTCATCATCATATTTAAAGTCACTTTGTTTATAGTCACCACTAAAAATAATTTTTGTATGTCTACCCACACGTGTAATGACTGAGTCAAGTTCGTGAAAGTTTAAGTTCTGCATTTCATCAACTACGATAATAGCATTGTCGAATGTAGTACCACGAATAAATGATGTAGACTCAAACTGAATCTGACCTGCTGACACCATCTTGTTGTATGATGTTTTGTCGCCAAACAATTCATGACAGATGTTTTTATATGGTGTAGTGAATGCCTCCTCTTTCTCGGCCTTTGTTCCTGGTAAGAATCCCATATCTCTTGTAGGAACCATAGATCTTAAAATGACTAGCCTGTCATACTCTGTCTCTTTATCAAGCACATCCTCAAGTGCAAGATATAAAGCATTAAATGTTTTACCTGTACCTGCAGTTCCTGTTAATACAAGATTGAAACCTTCATCCCAAGCCTCGTAACACTTCTCTTGATTTAACGTTATTGGTTCGAACTGCAGTAAATCATCTAAACGTACAGACATGGAGTTGTTCACAGTTTTAATTCGTTTTTTCATTATGTCTCTATTGTGTTACCACGACCAGATTTTTTCTTAATACCCTTTAATAGATCGTTCCATTCGGAACCTGCAGCTTTACGTGCAGTGTCTCCGACTCCTGATACGAATTTTGCTGTGGAAAGTTTTTGTTTGTACTTGCCATCTGCAAGCAATGCTTCTCGTTCTGAGAGAGAAAGAATCATCTCTGTCTCTTCACCAGTCTCTACATTAATCATTGTGTAACTTGGCATTTTTAATCCTATGTCAGCTGACTATATTATATCATGAAAAATAACCAGCTGACACAGTTATTTTCCTACTATGAGGCTTCAGCTATACGCGTTGACAGAAACTCGTACTTACGTTTGAGTTTCGACACTAGGTCTTTATTACCCTTCTTTTTAACCTTGTTTATATATTGTTCTAATTCTGTTAAATCGTTACGTAATCTATCAAGCTGAATTTTACTCATTGTTTCTCCCTGAGTTAGTTACTTTAGAATTAAATTTGGAAATGCCTCCTGTACTAGTTTCTTGGTAATACCTTTTGCTGGCTGTCTTTTGTCAATCATATTACACAACAGCTCAGCGTCTTTTGGATGAATAGTCTCCAACACATCTATAAAGAGTTTTTCACGACGAAACGCAGGCATCTTTTCACCTGGTCCGCCCTTCACCCAATTCGCGAATTTCTTATTATGTTTGAGTAAGTTTGATGGAACTGTAGATTCATCAGCAGGTTCATATGGTGGTTTTCCCTCTGGTAAAAGCCACTGAACTGTATCATCAAATGTTCCACGTAAAACATCTTTTAATGCCCAGTTATTATCATGTTCCTGGAGAATCTTAATTTTCTCTGCCTTTGTTTTAGCGGCAGAGGCTTTCTCTATAATTTCATGTACACGCCATGTTACTTTATGCACCATATCAAATGAATTCCTTAACATCTTCTAATAATCTACGACAGCGCTTATCGACAAGATATTGAAAAACCTTCTTAGAATTTTCTTTCTTATCTTGGCTGTTAAACGTATTTATAATTTCTTGTTTTAGGTCAGCTGGAGTTGACTCTAAGTCAATTAACTTTCTGTTACGCTGAATGTTACGAAGAACATCCTGTCCTTGAGAGGTAGGATCTTGCATTAGTGCTTCCATTACTGGTTTACGTAATGGAGTCTGCCGTTCACCGTCTACGAACACGTTATCTCCTGATAAAACGTTTGGTACACCATCTGATGTATCACCTTTTAATATCAACTCAAGCAATTGTTTTCTTGGATGCTCTACCTTTATATATTTCTTTGTCATCGGAGAAAACTGTGACACATTGTTATATTTTTGCAATTGTGCAAAATCTTTATCAGCAGAGATAATCATAACATTATCATGGTTACCAAACTCTTGTGTATCCTCTACTAATGCAGCAATTACATCATCTGCCTCACAGCCATCAATCTTAATTGTCTTGTAAGGAAAGTACTCACCTAGTTCATCCCATACCATGTTGATAATACGGAAGATCTCATTCCAATCCATCTTAGAATCTTTACGACCTTTTTTCCGCGCGGCCTTATATTGTGGAAATGCTTTGTAACGCCAGTTGTTACCTGCATCACCTGCAATTACGACCTCACCAAATTTATCTTTGAACTTAGTTCTATACATACGTATGGAGTTCAAAATCATATGGCGAATCAGGTTCTCATCAATATCCAATCTCTGTGTAACGATATTAGAAATCGCGATTCCATTGTAGTCAATAATAATCATAGTAAATCCTATATACTGTCCCTGGCGTAAAGCTCTTTATTATTATACACATTATTTCAAGTAATGTACACAACTATTTTAGGTGTCGTGAATGTATTTTGCAACCTATAAATTCATTGTAGTATTCATCGCTGAGTAGTACATTTCTTTCGAATTGTTCTTTAGCCTCATAGTAAGAACATTCACCTTTTGTTTTGCAAAGACGTAGTATTTCTCGCTTAAAATTAGAATTTCCCTTAGATTCTACAAGTGTTTGTACTTCCTTACTTGAGCCAAAATACGTGCGCCAGTCGGACTCTACGCGCGTCCTGACACGTCTCTTGCGGCTCTTTGTGATAGGTAAGGTTTTAGGTTTCCAAAAAAATTTCTTGCCAATATACTTCTTTCCAGTATCCAGCTCTGTAATCATATAGACAAAACCCTGATATTCTTCAGGTGTCTCATCATACTTTTTTCCATTATAATGCCACATAATTTATTTTAATTCTTTTCCTCTTTTGTCAAACCGCTGTAGAATTGTAAGTCTTTTTGGATTAAATATAACAAAGTTTTGTCCAGGTATTTTCTTGTCTTTATTAAAAAATACTCCCTGGACACCTTTACTTTCTAAGTAATCAGATGCCTTCTTACTTTCGGCAGGACCAGATTTTCCTGTTCCATATGATGACCGCAAAGCTTGATAGTAATATCTACCCTCTGTTCCTCTAGAATCATCATAGTCAATTGTTTTTAAAACGTTTTGAATAAACTTAGGTTGTCTATCAAACGGTAAGTCCCATCTCAATAGCTTATCAGTATCTATTGAAACTTTTAATTTATATAAAGTTGAGGTATTACTTTTAGAAAGTTTTTGATAATACTTTCCTACATCTATATTTTTAGAAATATAAATTCCAGAACCATATGCGGCACCGCCAGATCCAGTATGAGCTTTGACTTTTTCGAATTTGTCAAACCTAGCTGAAGATCCATGCCATGCTGTAAATGATCCAACTTTTTCTGTTATGTAATTTTTGAAACTATGCATAAAAAAAATAGCCCCTTTCGGAGCTATTTATAATCAGTCGTTATCGAACTCTTCGTAGTCTACCGAGAACCCGCACATTGGACAATATTGAGGAATCTCTTCTTCGTCAACCACGAGGACTTGTGTTTCTGTCTCACATGCTTCGCATTCAGTCCAATATTCAGTTTCCATGTAATCTCCTTAGAATGTTATCTCGCATGCACCACCTTGACATGCAATCGCTCCCATCGTATCTATATCAGTAAATTCTTTCTGATTCAACTGAGATACAAAATCGATAGGTTGCATATTCTGTTGGATCTTTGTCCACTTATGCAGTAAGAATACATCCTTCAAGCAGTACTCAGCTTCTTTAGTATCTGACATGAAATAGTTTTCTGCAAACTTATTAAATCGACGGATCCACTCTTTATTGAGATCTGACATTTCACCACGATACTGTTCATCCATTTGAGCAATCTGTGTTGCTTCCCATAGATCACGAAATCCTTGCTTACGAGTATCTACAATAAGACCCGATGCAAACAATGCAGCCTTACCATAAGTTGCTACAATCTCATCTTCCGTCTTGACCTCAGTGTTTGGTGCTTGTGCAAAGTCCTTATCACCAGAACCAGCCAAGAAACTAATACCAGCGAAACTATGGCGGTTGTCGTATACATAATCCTCTACCTCTGACCACATATGTGGCATGACTGTTACTGTATTTGAAACGTTATGACGAAGATCTGGGTTTGCACAAAGCTCTGGATTTGTACCAGCCTCTACCCAGTTTTGTTGTACTAGCTTTACCTTTTCAAGTAGATTTTTGCCATATAGATCCTCACGGTATAGTGAACCTTCAGGTGACATAATTGGGAATGCCACACAGTAGTCTGTGTTGTTGCTGGACCATACTGATTCCTCTACCATATAAGGATTTGATTCAGCAATAAGTTGTGCAACTTCTGACTCTTTATTCAGCTGGATGTGGCGAAGATAACGAGGGCTGTGCTCAGCATGAATACCGCTAGAAGTTTGTAGTAGTACTGAAGCATTTCCTGAGGGTTTAACACAGGTCGTTCTGGCAGCAGCATTAATTCCAAGAAGTTCGGCGACCTCTTTGTTGACAGCTCTAACAATGTCTGCGCCTTCTCGCTGAATATCTGCATCTAGTAGTACCTCCGGGTTATTCATCCATCCTGTTACAGAAACACCTAGTAGTGCTTCACGTTCAAAAATAGCCTTTGTTGTTTCATCCAAATATTTAAAGCTAGTGTATCCAGCCTGTAGTGTACCCATGATGGCACCAGCACGACATGCTTTAAAGAACTCTTCTTTTGATGTGCACTTACCACCATTGATTTCAGTTAGGTTACATCCTTGCCAACCAGTTACCCCTTCAAGCTGCGGATACATTCCGATCTCAACGCAAGGATTGGTTGTAAAGTCTTTGTCCTCGACGAAGTAAAAACCGGGTTCACCGAACTCTTTGATAGACCCCATAATCTTCTTGAACTCTTCTCTCGTAATCTCATCTCTAACAATAACAGCACTATTATTAGAGCGACCACGTTGAGGATTATCGATAAACCAATTACCAGTTTTAGCATTAATCATCTCCTCATCATTTGGTGAGAACAAGCAAATTGTAGCAGAACGACGTACGCCACCTGCAAGAACAGCATCGGCTGCATGCATAGCAATGTCATACACATCGATTGGACGTAGACGTGTTTCACCTTTTAATACACGAGACTGAATCAAATGTTCAATCTTGTCAAGTGATTTACGTAGAGGCTCAGGACCAGGTGCTTTAAATCCACCATTAATCATTGCACCCTTTGGACGAACATTATTCAGATCGAAGTAAACTTTACGACCTTCCATCTCTGGGAACTGTCCACCACCTACAAAGTAAGAGGACATAAGAGCACCAAGTGCATCAGCCCAACCTTCGATTGAATCTTCTACGACCCAACCTTTGGCTTGCTTCTTACGTTCTGCAATGTTTGGTAGTTTTGCTACATGGTGATCCTGTACTGAGAATCCTGCACCAGCACCACACAATAGAACATAGAATAGTTCTGAGAAGAAGCGTGGTCTGTCTGCATAAGTTGATGTACAGTTATACATTCTCATTTGGTGCTTACGTAACTGCTCACCACCAAATTGTAGGGCACGTTGTGCACCCAAAGCGTATTTTAGTTTATATAGTGATTCAGCCTCATCGATTAGTTGGCCTAGCTGAGGAGTCATCTTTTCCTTATAGTACTCCCGATGCATGTTCATGACTCGAGTTACAGCTTCCTCCCAAGTCTCATATCGTTCTTTTTCGTCGTCCCATCTTGAATAGCCTTCATAAAACTTTGTTTCGGACATAACAGCCCGGAGATCGTAATCTCTGTTGTTGGGGACCAGTTTGAGCATTTAACACCTCTTTCGAATAAAAATAGTAATACCGCATAACGCACTTATGCGGATCGGGTCTTTCATATTGTCTTTGATTTTAGGTAGTATTATATATTAAAACGGCTTCCTAGGAAACCCTAAAAAGCCGCGAAATAAAAAAAATATTATTCTTATTTTTCTTCTTTTTCCGGCTCTTCTGTGAGAGCCTCTTCATAGTATACGATGATGGCCTGTTGGTCCTTAACGTATCTACGCAATTCTGCAATGCCAAGAGCAAGATTCTCGTATCCTTTTGGTGTGATAGCAAATACTACTGTATTACCAGTTTTACCTTGAATCTCTTTAATCTTTTCTTCAAGGTTTTCTTCTGTAATAACAAACCAATCAACCGGAGGAAATTGTACTGCCTTCGGTCTTTCCTGAATAGGAATATTCTGTTTCTGATATTCAGTCGTTACTACTACTTCCGCTTCCGGAGTTCTCCCGCACGCTGTCAGTATCAACGGGCTCATCGCTAGGAGGAGTAGTTTCGTTTTCGATCCGGTTAATAAGCTTTTCAACTGCTGCGTTAACCCTGTCTTCGAGTCCTTGTGCATTTGTCAATGCCTCCATAGTCAAGTCAATTTTAGCAAATACACCTCTTAGTTTATCAAGGTGCTCTTGTGATTGTTGTAATCTTTTGGTAAGATCTTTGTTTAGTTGTTCATTCTTTTTAGCATCAGCTGCCATAGTCTCTACAGTGTTTTGTAGTGTCTCAGCTGCTGATTTTAATTTAACATTATTCTCTCGTAGTGTTCCAATAGTTTCTTGTGACCACATATAGTAAGAGTATCCGCCGTAACCAACGCTACCCAGAATACTCATTAAGAATAACATTAAATATAACTTAGCCATCCATATACTTCCTAAATCGTTTCAGTAATACAGGTGTTTTGTCCTTACGTCTTCTACGATCAGTCATATTAATCTCTTGACCAACACGACGTCTGTATATATGTATAGGCATACGAGATGGACCCATAGCAGTCTGTGCTGGATTAGGAATAGATCCCGTATTTACAGCTGCTGCATCTTCATGTACTTCACCGCAAGTACATGGATCGCAATTACATTTGCCACAAACCCAATCTACTGATTCAGGTAAACGAGACTTAGCATGTGCCTTACCATAAACTGTGTCATGCCAATGCCAGTCATGTCCACCATAAGGATTCTTCTTTTTAATCTCAATACGATATTCACCAGTATGACGATCATTATGGTCGTAGTTCTTACGAACACGCCAGGTCTTTCCTTTGTGAGTAGTCTCTACCTCACCATCGTTACCAGCTCTCTTCCATCTTGGCTTCATCGTGCCAACTCTCCGATCGTTACGTATATTGATTGTCTTGTACGTGAATGTGTTACTTCATATACATCAAGACCAAATACATCACCAACAGGATAGCAGGATTCACCTACAGTTACCATATCACGTTTATAGACAACCTCATCTAATGTACTATTTATCATCTTATCGTTAAGTACTTTATAAGATCCAGGTGACAGTCTTTTATCCTCTAGTACAAACCATTGAGTATTCTCAGCAATAAAGTCCAGTGGATCTAGTCCTGCATATTGAATAGCTTCTTTGAGTTGTTTATCTGTTATATTAAACTTCTCTTTTAAAAGATAGAGTGCAGCAGCATAAGATGCGATCTTAGTGCTACCACCTGGTGCTTTTGCAATTAACTTTTTGATGTTGAATACAAGTCTATGAAAAGGTGTATAGGCTGCTCTCTCGTCAGAGGTTTCAGCCTTTTTAATACGTTTACCTTTAGCATCAATAAGTCCAAGCTTATATGCCTCAGTGTCTTCAAATGATGTGATAAGCAGCTTCAGAAATCTGAAGGTATAGACCAGGTCACCTGCTCTCTTTAATACACCTACCATTATATTTCCCTTAACTTATCTACTACATATTGGTCCATCTTAACATCCACATATTGATCGTTTCTTATATATTTTAAAAATAATAAAAATGGCTTTATGATGGGCCAATACTGTTCATGTACTTTAAACTCTAACATCTTGAGTGCAGGCTCAATACCATAAACATTAAATATCACAATGAAATGATTTAACAACAGTCGTTCTGACAACTCACCTGTATTTACATATCGATGCAGCTGTCTTTTAATATATGTAAATCTTTTCAAATCATCATAAAATTCTTCAGCATCAGCTGCAGTCGGTTTATAATAATGTTTTGCTGCATACAACAAAAAGTTATCGTCAGATAACGTGTCAAATAATTCCATCTAACTTACGTAAGGCAATAACTGTTCAATTAGATCTTCTTTTTTCTTTCTACGATCCAGTTCAATACCATGCTCACGACCTAGTTCCTCTAGTTCTAGTTTAGTCAATGAACGTAGATCAGCAGCCTGAGCAGCTAGTAGTTTACCTTCAATAGTCATGTCATGAATCATTTCGTCAATATCAATGACTGTTTCAGTATGCATGTCAACTACAACTGCTTCTGGTTCAGGTGGTGTCACTCCAAGATATTCATCAATTTGTCCCTGATTTAATTTAGTAGAAACAAGTAGTTCACCCGTCTTTGGATGCTTCCAACCCTTTACAGTAGGGATAGCATCTTTCTGATAATTAGGTGGTTTAATAGCCATAATATTCTCCTATAATTAAGCTTTCATTCCTGCCTTTTTAGTAATGTCTTCTGGTGGATTCACTACAGTTTTGTCACCAGCTTTGTTATCACCATTACGTGCTGGTGATGTTTTAGTAATACGACCTGCCTTTGATGCATCATCATGACCTAGTTCATCATAGTTACTTTGTTTACTGCTTGCATCAACTGCGATATCCTGTCTCATCTTCTTGCCACCAGGTGAATCTTTTGAATCGATCTTTTCTGGTTCAGTAGCGCCTTTAGTGTGCATATCACGCTTTTCCATAATCTTTTTATAGATTGGCCACTCTGTATCTTCCATAGCTTTTTTCTTCATAGCTTTTGCAGCTGAAGCAGCATCTTTAGTTGCTGGGTGATTAGCACCCCACTTTTTTACCATTGCTTTATGATGTGCATCTGCCTCTGCTGAAGCTTGCTTACGACCAGCTGCAGTATCCATAGTAGCTTCATTTGCCATATTACGTTTTCTAATAATATCTTGAGTTTTTCTGGCTTTATCTTGATGCTTTTGAGCTGTTGCAGTATCACCGGCCAAACCAGCACGGTTTTTCAATTTCTGTCTAGCTTGAAAAGTTGCTCTTGCTTTATCCATCGATATCTCATCGATCTTCGCTTCTTTTTGCTCTTCGGTTGCACCTTTTTCAGAATCAACCTTAGCAGTCATGGTAACTTCTTCTTTACCAGACTTTTTCTTTTTACGCATATGAGCAAAGTCTTTGGCATCGATGTCACCATCTTTGTCCATATCAATCTTATGCTGATTGCCTGTTAGTTTCTTTTCTTGGACCTGTTGCAAGGCCCTTGCCATGTTTTTAATGTCTTCTGTTTTCATTTTACTTTCCTTACATCCATAGTTGGGCTGCGATAGATCCTGCTGCAGCAACAATTGCTACCCAGAATAATTTGTTAATTACCTGCACCACACGTGCATTATCATCTACTTTCTTTTCAATATCATCTAACTTTGCAGAGAACTTATTCATTCTCTCAAATGATCTTTCATGATCTTGCTTCAAACCTGCTAACTTTTCCTCAGCGCGAGCCAATGTAATCATGGCTTCAGCTAGCTGATCAAGTTTAGATTCGATTCTATCTAGTCGTGTTCCTGTTGTCTCTGCCATGACTAATCCTATTTATCGTGTTCCGAATTCGTGACCAGCCACACGTTTCATCTGGCTGTTGAACTCTGATTGTGATGGTTTACTCTTATATAATTTAATAGAGATCTCAGGACGTTCCTTGCCTTTGATTCTCCAGTTATAACCTTTATCCTTGTGTTCTGGTTTAGTCGTCTTTACAACACGACGTTTGTAACCAGCTTCCCAAGACTCAGATTTCTTTTCCATAAAGGTTCTAAACTTGTCCATTACCACTTTACCTTATCTGCCCAATATGCTGCAGACGTTTTGCCCTTAGCAATGTTACGACCATGACGAGCCTTAAATGACTTACGTTTTGCTTTCATACGATCTGACTCACCCTTTTTAGGATCACCGGCAGTCTCAGCACCTTGTTGACCAAAACGAATAGTCTTTACCTTTTCACCATCTTTAACCACAACAATGTGTGATTTAGTTGGATGACCTGGTGTTCTTTTTGGTTTACTGAAGCCAGACACACCAGCCCTTTTGAGAGCTGGGTGTTTTTCTTCTGATATGAACTGCTTAAACTTAATCATCCATTTCTTTTCTTAAAATAGGCAGCTTGTTCGTGTTTATCAAATTCATGTTTACTGTTCATCATATTTTCCTCAGCCTTTTTTAGGGCCATATGCGCATGATGAAGCGCAGTAATATGTTCTACATGCTTTTTGGCATGATCGTGTAGTGGTTTATGGTCAGGATACTTTTTCAATGTCTCTTTGACATGATCATGCATATCATGAGTAGTGGCACCTGCACCTTCATAACCATGATATTGGCTCCATCTACCAGATTTTGATATTCTTACACTTCTCTCTGAAGCACTTGGCTTCTTTATTTTATCCATATCTTCTTTTAATTGGAAAAAGGTTTTCATTTATTGTCTCCCATACAATCTGTTTTTGTCCATCTTATCCATGGCTTTATTTACGCCTTTGACTCTTTGACGAGCTTTTACTACATCACCCTTTGATGCTTGTCTTGCTGCATCATCAGCAGCTTTACGCACGTATTGACCCATCTTAGCATTAGAGATCTCATCTACTGTTTCTTCATTTTTAGCAGTATAACCTCTACCGATTGACTTACGGAATTGCTTAGCAGCAACTCTATCAGCCATGTCTTGGCCTTTATTACGCTTGCGCATAGTATTTAATTCATCAGAATGATCGGCTCTTTTACCGTCTTTATCTGGACCTCGTAAAATTTTACGAGTAGCAGAGTTACGTGCTTTATTACCGCTTGCATCAGCCTTTTTTCTATAACTATCTAATGCACCTGGACGATCTAGAACTTCATCAAGTGCCTCTTCTTTAGCTAGTTTGTTAACAGCTCTATTAATACCTTGACGTCTTTTAAGCCCTTTATAATTCATCTTACCAGATTTACCTACATCATAAGCATTCTTTGCGCGATCATCACTTGCCTTTTTGACATAGTTAGCAAGAGTTGATTTGTTTAATTCATCAACCTTTGCTTCTTTTTGCTCTTTATCATCCCAAGGAGCTTTAGGCAAAGTTGGTTTCTTTTTAGGTGGTTTAATGCTGGCTAGAGCTCTCTTAATATCCTTTTGAGATAGTTTCTTCTCTGCCACGAAAGTTTTAAAGGTTTTCATTACTTCTCTCCTTTTGCCATTTTTGTGGCAGTTGCAATTTTTACTGACTTCCAACGATCGCCATAACGTTTCTTAAATTCTGCATCAGGTAGATCCTGTGCATATTTCTCACGTTTTTTCATTTCGCCTGGTGTTAGCTCTCGTTCTTTCATTGGCTTTTGTTTTAAGTATTTAGCACGTGAAATAGGTGGTCCGCCATACTCATCTAGTTGAGTCTCTTCATTTACGTCATCATTATTTTTCATATAGTCACGTACTGAATCAATATAGTCTGTAGCTTTTGTGATTTTATTCTGTACCCATTCAGGCATGTTCTCATCATCTGACAATTGATCGTGTAGTTCTTGAGCAGCATCGATCATTGTCTTAAGTTGAGTCTTAGCCATATCACCTTCTTTATCATACTCTTCCGGATCTTTGGCTTCACCCATAGCCTTAGCTCTATTTGGATTAGCATCAGCATCCTTAGCCACTTTAGACTTTTTCATATTTGCAAAGCTAATACCTTTTCCACTATCAGGCTCTTTCTTCATAGGTTTGCCTTTGAATGGACGATCCTTTACAATGTTAACACCATCACCATCTTTAGCTTCACTCATAGCAGCCATAGCTTTTTTGTGTGCTTTCATATGAAAATGAAGTTTGTTCATAGCTTTAGTCATTGCATCAGCAGACTTAGCACTCTTCATATCAGCCCGTGCATTTTGCATTCCCTGCATATGATCCCTTGCAGCCTTTGCAGCATTTGCTGATTCAGACTTTACAACTTCTTTATCTACTGGAACCATACGAATCCTTGGCTTACCGTCTGGACCAATGTATTTTTCTGGTTTTTTATCTGCTGATCTTACTGCCATTACTTGCCTCTTACTTTCGCTGCCAGATCTTTGTCTGCCTTACCCCATGTACCTGATGATTTAGTCACAAACGAGTTGACTCTTGCCATACCCCACTGCTCAGGAGTTGTACCAGGTCTATGACCTGTCTTCCAAGCAGCAACACCACGATTATATACCTTACGTAGAACACCTAAAGGCATTCCACTCTTCTCTGCTTTATTTTTTAGTGCAGTAGTGTTTTCATTAAACTGTCTAAATTTAATCATGCCTTTGTCTCTCTATTCTTTTTGAGAACATCTTTGAGTCGTGCACGATCCATCATCTGATCATGTTTACGTGCATCAACTTTCTTTTCTCTATCAATTCTTGTTTTAGCCATATCTTGTGCATCTTGTTCACCAAACATCTTTTTAAACTTCAGTGTATGCTTGGATGGTTTAGTCTTAGCTGTCTTATCACCAGGTGCTGGCTTATATGCTTTAGGATCGTCATCAGACATTTTAGCCTGACGTTTAAATTGACGATCTCTTGCAACCTTTTGGGCTTTGCTTAAACCTTTATGGTATGCTTTAGGCTGAGAACCTGGACGATCTGCAATATCAGGATCTTGTGGATTCTCTGTCTTTTCTCTTTGAGCTGACTTAATAGCATCAGGTGTAGGTGCACCCTTCTCACCTTTCTTTCTCATACGTTCGCCTCTACGACGTTTAGCATGAATATTAGCCCAAAGGCCGTTGCCTTCTTGTAAGTCACTTAGACCAACAGTCATGCTACCTTGCTTTTCAACAGAAAAGTCAGCTGTAATATCATCGATATCAAAATCTTCTTTATAGCCTGGTGTAATCTTTTTAGCCTTTTTAGTCGACTCAGGTGTTCCCCAGTCTGGCTTATCTTTATACATTGATCCTGCTTCGTGTAATGATTCTCTTACAACACCATCTTCACCCGGATCATCATAGGGTGCAGCATCCCAGTTCATTTTCGGATCAGGATCTACTTTTGAAATGTCAGATAACCAGCAGCGATATCTTTCACCTTTTGATTCAACTATAACATAATTAGCACCAAGATGCTGGATATTACCTACAACATCATTTTTAAGAATGACTACCTCATCACCTTCTGCAAATAGCCCATCTTTGACATATGCTTCACGTAAATCTGATACAGGTTTTAATTGTACATGATTACGGAATTGTTTTTGTTCTTTCAGGCCCATACCTTTGCGGACTGCATTAAACAAGGCTTTAGAATCTTTGTTTGACATTTGCTTTGGTAAACCTTGGGCAAATGCCGTAAAGTCATTATCTGATGCAGCACCACGTTGTTTCGTAGCAGATGCACCTTCAGCACCTTCAGCATCTGGATCTCTCTGTCCAGCTGACATAACTTTAATTGACTCGAAGTTATAGAAGCCATGACGTGCTTTTTGACCGTTATATCTGTTTAATAGAATATCAAAGTCACGGAGGCGATCATCACCTACGATCATTACGACCTTAGTGAAACCTTCGTTATAAAGTGCTACAGCTGCATCAATAGCCGTTTTGACTTTTTTGTTTAACATTACAGAACGAGCATGCTTGGGGAACATCTTCCGCACGAACTTTACTTTATCTGCATATGCTAATGGATTTTTCTTTGCATCTGATGATTGTGACAGATACACGCGATATGGATTCTTACCAGCCTTTGAAGCAAGTTTGTCGAGTAACTTACCATGACCAATAGTAGGAGGGTTCATTCTACCAAAGGTAAAATAAACTGCCTTCTCTTCTTCAACGAGAAACTGACTAAATGAATTAATCATTAACCTTGCCTTCTAGCTAACTCTTTTTTCCGAATTGTGGGTAACATCTTCTTAGCAAGACGATTCACTCTTTGCTTCATCTTGTCTAGACGCTTCTCAATCTCCATTTTTCTTGCTGGAGTCAATTCGCCTTTAGGTATTCCCTTGGTGAGTTTTTTAGCTAGGGCTGCACGTGCTGCCTTCTGAGCTCTCTTTTTCAAACGAGGAGCATCAGCCATCTTTGCCATGGCTCTCTTACGACCCATTGCAATTCGTGTCTTATACTTCTTCATTTGACGAGCACGAGCACGTCTTTGGGCCATGGAAAGGGCCTCATCCGTTTTAGACGGACCATGAGTCGATGAATACTCGGCATTATTGCCACCTGTTGTATCCATCTTACGCTTCTTAGCGTTTTTTGCAAGTTGACCATCACCTGTTTGTGTATAGTCAACGGTTAGAAAATCTTTAAAACCTACTGCCATTAGTTTCTTCCCGGTTTGTCCCATCCCTTTAATATATCGGGTGAAAAGTTGTTGTATGAGAATTCCATACGATCAACAATTTTCACTGCATCACCACCAAGTTTGTCAATAGCGACATAGCCTTCGGCTCCTGTCACCTTATAACCATTACGTGTTTTTACAAATGTTTTAATTTTGTTCAATTTATTAAGAGTATTTATAAGTTTTAATTTTGCCAAAACTATTACTTTTTGTAAATCAAACATCTTTTTAAGCGATTGTTTATTACTTGTAGAGAAAAAGTCTAGAATTGCATCTAGTTTTTTCTGCTGTGCTGACTTACCAGCATCAGTCTTACGCTTATCTATTTCTTTTTGGAATCGCTGTTTGATCCAAGTAATGAGCCCAGATACATGTCGTCCTGTATCTCCAATGACTTGTCCTTTTCGTACGAAGGAATTATTATAGGTTTCAATGAGGCCCGATAGCTCTGGCGAGCTTTCAAGTTTTCTAAGGGTTGTGCCTGAGATTTGGTTAAAGAGTTTACCAGCTTGCGATAGATATTCATTGACTTCCTCTGTGTCCTTTTTATTCATTGTAACGTTTGTCAAGTCACGGAGCATGGCATCTTGAGACCATACATTCTTTGATTTCTTAAATTTACTTACATCAACTCCATACGAAGCTCGCATAGACTCGAAGGTGTCACCCTTATAGGTTGTGTGCCACACAATACCAATCTTTGATGACCTAATAGCCTTAGCTGCAGCCGACTTTGCTGGCACAGCATAAACGATAGTATTTGGATGAAATGTAAGATAGTCCTCACCCTTAATCTTTTCTTTACTTAAATCTCCAGGCCCATAAAGGAAGTCACCTTGCACGACACCTTTGATACCCAAGGCTGGGAGCTCTCGCAAAGCTGCTTTGAGCTTGTCAGCAAGATCACCGCTTGTATCAGCGTCAACGTCAGCAGGAGTCTTATAGACCTTGGGATTCTTGTTAAAAATACCTTTCTTTGCAACAAAGAAACGTCCGTCATTAGGATCAGTGCCTGCAAAAATAGCAGGAGCCCCATCCCATTTAACACTAACAGAACCAGCATGTTCACCTTTCAACATGTCTCTCAATTCACGTAAAGCCATGATAGCTTGACGTGTACCATTTACTCCACCATAAATGACCTTATCCTCGATATGGGTCATATGTGTATTCTTATTTTCAGTGATATGTGTTTTAAAATTTTCCATATATCTCTTATACACTATTTCTTTTTAAATGTACACAGTTAATTAGTGCTCTTGCCAACTTAATGAACCTACAGCATCATCATTATTTGTTGTAGAAAGTGCAGCTAGTGTCAATATGTCACCAGCTGAATCAGAATCAATTATGCCTCTAGATAATTGTAAAGAGTGATTCATATCCATTAGATTGATTATTGTTGAACCACCCTTCGTATCACCAACAAATATCCCTTCTTTAACAATTGTGCCTATAGTGTTTATGCTATCTGCAGAAGTGTCATACTCAACATCACTTAGATCATCTAAACTTTCCCATGAAGGACTATTCACACTACTTCCCTTTATGACTGCGAATTTAAAGGCTGCCTGCTGTAAACCATATACCATCGCTTCTGTTGGTATAACAACACCATCGGTTCTACCTGATTTCAGTCTTATATTGATTAGTGGTCTAAATCTAGTTTGTGACAAATTTTTACCAGTTAATGCAGTAGATGCACCACGTGCTAAAGTTAATGCAGAATATCCACCCTCTGAAGCAACTGTAGAACATATTTGTTTGAGTGTAGCACCAGTAGATGCTCCTGTATTTGTAACTTCATAACGAATAGGTAATGTAGCCGTTGTCATATATGTAGCATCAATTTCATTTGCATGGTGGAAAATATGACAAATTATAAACTGTCCATTAATAACAAATCCTGCTCTTACCGAACCTACACCTAACCATTCAAAGTCTGTAAAAAATATTTGAGATCTTCTAGGTTTTAATCTCGGAGATAAAACAGAAGATCCATCAAGTGTGTTAACATTCCATTCAGATTGAGGAACTCTTGTTTCTACTATTGAACCACTCACGGCTGATCTTTTAACAATGTAAACATCTTCGCCGTCTCTTTCAAAGTAAATACCATTTTCTTTACCAAAATATCCGCACCGCATTCTTACATTTTCTTGTGCAGCGCCGAATGTAAATGTGTTCATTGACAAAAGGCTTTTACCTGGTTGGTATTGAAATACTCTACTAGTTTCTCTGATTATTTCATCACCACTGTTAGTGCCAATTGTCAGATCCACCAAACCTTCATTTGCGTTATGAGTAACGGTTCCAGTGCCAGTTATTTTTTGATTCCATTTTTCAGTATTATCATTATATCTAAATGAGTTATCAAATACGGTATTTGGTGTTGATATTCTAAGCCTACCAAATGCATCTGTAGAGGCGTTTAAATTTCCCTTAGGAACATAAACTGTAGGACCTGATTGTCCTGCAATCATAACAACTTCGTAAATCTCATCGTTGTTATTGAGGAAAGCATTCCTTCTAGTGTGAAACTGTACCATTATGCTTGCTCCGCTTTTACATATGCCGATGAATCATTAGTTTTTGCAGCCATCACATTTACAATTTCTGAGGAGAATGCATCCCTTTGAGCCTTAGTGGCACTCATAATAGCTGCACCTATATAAGCTGCAGCAAGTAAAGTATGAATAAAACCTGCATTTTTTTGTTTCATTTCAGACTCAAATTGTAATCTGTCAGTTTTAGGATGAATTTTTTTAACAAGATCAAAGAATTCTGTTACTAATTTTTCAGGAGGTCTATTACTATCTAATAACTTTGCTTTTGTGACGAGCTCTTTAT
>JGI10211J34971_10001260_pt1 | contig 21128 bp, 19 predicted proteins | sample Etolagsediment_FD_34971 | JGI IMG/M metagenome (IMG submission 34971)
AATACAGGTAACCGCGTACGGGATCGACCCGGCCGACGACGGTGACGTCTACCGGCTGGAAGAGACGCTCTCCGACGGTCGTTTTCTGGAGCCGGGAGAAGATGGAGTCATCCTCGGCGGCTGGCTTGCCGAGGATATCGACGCGAAAGTCGGCTACCCCGTGACAATCGTGACCCGGACGCGTCAGGGGTACTTTCAGACCCTTGAACTTGAGGTCGTCGGGATCGTCACGACGCCCAATCCTATCGTCAATCGCCATGCGGTTTTCATTCCGATCGACATCGCCGATTTTTATCTCCAGATGGACGGCGGTGTTACCGAGATTGCCGTTGCGGGTGGACTCAAAGGCTTTACCGCCGACCTTCAGGAGCAAATGACCGCCAACCTCGCCGGAATTTCCGGCATCTCCGTTGTCGGCTGGAAGCAGCTCGCCATGGATTACGTGAATCTGGCGGAAACGAAGAAGTCCGGATCGAGCATGATACTTTTTCTGGTCTTTATCATCGCGGTGGTAGGCGTTTCAAACACCGTCCTGATGTCGGTGATGGAACGAACGCGGGAGATCGGCATGATGCGTGCGATGGGCATGTATGACGGCGAGATCAGGCGTCTCCTCCTTACCGAAGCGGCAGGTATCGGCGTGATCGGCGGAGCCCTTGGCGTGCTGTTTGGCGGTATCGCGAACTTTTTCCTGGTGAAGAACGGTCTCGATTTTACGTTCATGCTCCGGGATTTGGACGCGGGGTATCGGGTCGCCGGGGTAATGTACGGCATCTGGGATCCTGTCACCTTTTTGACTGCACTGGGTACCGCCGTTATCGTGACGATTTTTACTGCTATGGTCCCCGTACGACGCGCGCTGAAGATTACGATCGTAGACGGCTTGCGATCAAACTGAGGAGGAACGGTATGAAATATATGCAACTTGCCTGGCGGAATATCGGGCGAAACCGGCGACGGACCGTCTTATCCATCACTGCCGTTATGATCGCTTCCATGGCGGTACTCCTCCTGTTCGGACTGATTACCGGAATGATGGAGAATATGGCACAGAATCTCATCGATTATTACGTTGGCGAGGTCCGCATTCGGAATGCCGAGTACGAACCGTACGAGCATCTGGACCCATTGCACCTCTCGGTTGCCAACGTCCGGGAGGTTCTGACTACCGTTACCGATTTACCGGAAACACGATCGGCGGTACCCCGTATTTCGACCGGGGGCGTCGTTTTCCGCGGAGAAGAGCGAATCGGCCTGCTGATCACGGGAGTGGATTTTGCGCGTGAACGCTCGTTCAGCGGTCTGGAAGATATTCTGGTAGCCGGTGAAATTCCGACCGGAGCGCCAACGACTCCGGCCGATGGACCCAGGCTTATTCCGGCGGTCGTCGGTACCGGTGTTCTTGATCGACTGGAGGTCGAACTCGGCGACCAGTTCACCGTCATGTCCCGTACCGCACTTCGCGGCAGCAACGCCATGTCGTTTCAGGTCGTAGGAATCGCGGACTTTCCCGTTCCGGCTATCAACGAATCCGGGTTCTGGGCGCCGCTGTCCGACGTTCAGCGTATGCTGCGCATGGACAATCAGGCGAGCCAGGTTCTTGTCAAGCTGAACGATAGAGTCGATCCGGTGGAAGCGACCGCACGAATATCCGCCGCTCTCGACGGCGTTTCGAACCCGATGCAGATTCAGTACTGGAAGGATATCGAAACGACCTACGCGATGCTCGATTTCGCCCGTACGATGTATAACTTCATGGGCCTCATCCTTTTCGTTCTGGCCAGCACGGTAATTATCAATACGACGATGATGGCGATTTTCGAACGAAAACAGGAGATCGGTACCCTTGCGGCGATGGGTATGACCCCCGGCGGGTTGATTCGGCTTTTTGTAACCGAAGCTACGATCCTTGCCATGCTGGGAACCGTTGCGGGCCTGATACTCGGAGGGGTAATCGGCGGAATTCTGGGAAAGGTCGGAATCAACCTGACCGACGCGATGGAAGGTGTTGATTATGAGCTGTCGAATATTTTGTATCCGCACATCCGCGGCGTTTCGGTGATATTCGTGTTCTTCGCATCGACGATTGTCGGTTCCCTCGCGTCCCTTATGCCGACGTCACGCATAGCCCGGATTCAGCCGGTTGAGGCACTCCGGGACGAGTAAAGGAGATATCATGAGAAACAGACAGACCTGCCGGCGAAAACCGGAAATCGTACCCTCACTCCTGGGCCTCATCATTTTTCTGGGTGCAATGCGCCTCGCCGCAACACCGACGGCGCAGGAAATTGTAGCCGAACTGGATGCAAACCAGGTACAGGGAACCAGCTACTCTACCGCCACCATGACCATCAACGACCGATTCGGCGAGAGAACCAGCACCATGGAAATATGGAGCCGCGGGCGTAACCTGAGCCTTATCGAGTTTACCTCGGCGGCGGAACGCGGCCAGAAGATCCTGCGGACCGAGAACGAAATCTACATTTTCTACCCCGATGCCGCGGAACTGGTACGGATGCAGGGCGCCGCACTGCGGGAATCGATGATGGGTTCGGATATCTCGTATGAGGATATGACCGGAGGAAAGACGCTCCTGGAGACGTACACCGTCGAACTGATCGGTGAAGAGGCGGTAGACGGCCACCGCTGCTACAAAGTGTCTTTTGAAGCGCGAAGCAGGAATGTTGCGTATCCGCGCCAGACGATGTGGATAGACACCGAACTGTTTGTCGCCCGGCGGAGCGAGCAATTTGCCCTGGGTGGCCGCCTGCTCAAACGCATCGCGATGGACGATATCGAACAGATCGACGGATACAGCGTTCCGAGACATATGGTAATCTCCGACGCGCTCAAACGGAACAGCAGCACCGAGCTCGTTCTGGATGATATCGAGTTTGATATTCCATTGCGCGACGATCTGTTCAGCCTGGAGGAACTGTCGTGGTAAACCGGCCCCGTCGGCGAGCCGGGTCCGCGGCGAGGAGGACGGCATCGGCGCTTTTGATTCTCTTCGTGCCGATAGCGGTAACCGCGGAGATCCGGAGCACAGTGGATTTGGGCGTGTACAACACCGTGCTCATCGCCGACGGCGAAGACCCGACCGCGTCCGGAACGGCTACCGCGGATGTTGAGTTCGCCGGGATCGGGGACCGCATGGTGCGGCCCCTTCTTCAGATCAGGGCGGTCCTGATCGAGGTCGACGGAATCGCCACGGCGGACTTTCAGGTCCCCCGGGCCGAGATCAAGTGGCGCCGGCAGGTGGGCGACTCCTATACCCTCCGCTTCACCGCAGGGCGCAGCCGTCTGAGCTGGGGCGATGGTGTCGTGTTGAACGCGGGTGACGTGATTAACGGCGCCCTGCCCGCCGAGCTCGACCTGTCGGCGTCAACGCTCCGGGATGAAACGGTGTGGCTGTTGAGCGCGTATCTTCCCCTCGGCGCCTACGCATTTCTGGAACCGGTCCTTCTCGTTCCCGGGTTTGCGCAGGACGGATCCACGGTCTCAGCCGCCGGCGTGCAAAACACCGGCGCCGGAGCGCGCGTACAGTGGAAAGTGCGCCAGATAAAAATGGAGAGCGGGTATATCTATCGCGGCGGTGACCGAACGCATCAACCCTATCTGAGTATGCAGGGCAACCTCTTTCTGGACTGGTACGGCGGAGTTTCGCTCCTTGATGATACGGTAACCGCCAGCGGCGGTGCATTCGCCCTTGCATCCGGTCCTCGCGGCGGCACCTGGACCTTCCGGGTTGAGGGTTTAGTCGAAACGGACTCAGAACCGGTCTGGTTCCCGGAACTCACCTGGAGCCCCAGCGAGCTTTTCAGCACGTTCGTCCGCGCCCGGATCGCCGGGAACAGCGAGAGCGCGAACACGACGGTCGGACTGAACTGGCTCCCGTCAACGGGACTCGGGATTTCGCTGTTCGGCACGCTCTTCGAAACGCTCTCCACCGAACAGACCGGCGCCATTACGGCGGCCGTAACGTACAGCTATTAGCCTTCGGTGATTCGCTTGACATTACCTAAAAAGATACCTACCGTAGGTAGGTAATACATACCCCAGGTAGGTCAAGGCAGGTTCCCGCAAATGAGTCCACGAGAAACAAAAGACCTGATACTCCGGCAGGCACTCCTGTTTTTTTCGAAGAACGATTTTGAACGCTCATCGCTCAACGACATTGCCGGTGCAATAGGGGTAACAAAAGGGGCGATCTACCACTATTTCGACGGGAAAGACGACCTCTTTCGCGCGTGTGTCGTGCACCTTCTGGATACCATGCGGCAATGGAGCAGCGAAGCAGTCCCGATGGATATACCGCTCCGGGTGCTCCTGCAAAACCTGTTCGATCTTAATGCCACTACGGCCGGTTTGGCGCAGGCTATCGGACTCGGCCTCGATGAGAGCGGGTACAAAAACGTCCTCTACCTCTTTTTGACGGCGATAAAAAAGTACCCCGACATTCAGCTTCGGATCAATGAAATCTACGTCAGATTCGAGGAGACGCTGCTTGGTTCCATTCAACGCGCCATCGCAACCGGAGAAATTCGACCCGACACCGACGCGGAGGCGCTCTCGTTCGAGGTAACGGCATTTATCGAGGGAGCGCTTCTGATCGGCTCTATCAGCAGCAACGATTCATATTTCGCGTTCAGCGCCCGCGTTTTTGAAGCGCTTTGGAATCGGATAGCAATCCAGGGAGGTACCCGTGACCGGTAACACTACGTCGAACGAACCCGTACTCACCCGCTGGGCCCGGTTTGCGGCACGGTATCCCGGCCGGATATTCCTGGTGGCTCTGGCGATCACCATTGTAATGGGCGTCGGCATGTCGATGCTGGCGATGGAGATGAACTTTTACTCGATCATGCCGCAGAGTTCCTCCCAGGTCAGGGATCTGAAACAGATTATCGAAGAGTTCCCGTTTGCATCCGCAATCACCGTGGTTGTTGACGGCCGGAATCTGCCCCCGACCGAATCGAAAGCAGCGGTAAAAGCAACCATAGACGAGATGTACGACACGTTTACCGCCGACGAGTATTCGTCCGCTATTGACGGTGTGTACGGCAGAATGGAAACGGACTTTTTCGCCCGTCACGGCTTCATGATCACCAAACCAAAAGACCTGGAACGGATGCGCGATCTGTACGCGAACCCGGATCTCGTTCCGTTTTTCACGGCTCTCAACGATGATCTTGAACGCGAATACTCGGGCGACGGTGAAGCGCTCGAAGCGGACGAAAACCAGGTGGTTTCGTGGGTGGGTGGCATCGAAAAGATCCTGGATGAATTGGATGGATCTCTCGGCGCTGCGGCGGGCGCCGGGTCGAGCGCCGCCATCGAAGGCTCCATCGAAGCGGCCCTCGACGCCTACCTCATCGGCGACCCGTACTACCTCAGCCGGAACGAGGATATGGGCATTCTGATGATTCAGCCCACGTACACCATCAATGACCTTGGCCCGCTCGTACACGAAACGACCAGAATCGAAAATCGGGTAAACGAGATCGCTGCCGCAAACGGCCTGACCGCCGGACTCACCGGACTGCTTGTGGTTGGCCGTGATGAGATGGTTACCTCGGAGCAGGGGTTCGGCCTCTCGATGCTCATCGCGATAGTCCTGATCCTTGCGCTGATGATTGCGGCGTTCCGCATCCGCAGCGCGCCATTTATCATCGGGATACCGCTTGTCCTCGGCGTCCTCTGGACGATGGGACTCACCGGTTTCGCACTCCGGCGACTGAATATCATGACGGCGATGTACATGGTTGCGCTCGTAGGGCTGGGTGTCGATTACGCCATCCACCTGATGACCGGATTCGTGCAGGAACGCGATCGCGGAAGGAGTTTCGAAGACGCGATCGCCGAATCGTTTGCCCGCAACGCACGCGGAATCATCACCGGAGGACTGACCTCGGCGGCGGCGTTTTTTGCCCTCCTTCTGGCAGAGAGCGCGATGCTTCGGGAACTCGCCGTCGTTGCCGGACTGGGAATCATCAGCGAGCTGGTCGCCATGTTACTGCTCGTGCCCGCTATCCTCAGTTGGCGCAACAGACGAATCGAGCGGAAAGGGAAACCCGATCCCATGCTCAACCGGAAGGCGTTCATCCGCCCCGAGTTCGCCGACGGAATCGGTCGTGCCATCACGGCGCGCCCCGGTACGTGGGCGGCCGTTCTGCTTCTTGTTGGATTGGCCATCGGAACGCAGGCATTTCACGTCCGGATCCAGGATAACCTGATGGAGATGGAGGCAAAGGGGCTCAGCTCGGTGGAACTCCAGGACGTCATGACCGATGAGTTCGGCGCCGCTCCGGACGTCCTTACGATTATCTCGTCAAACCGGGACGAACTTCCACCACTCGTCGACCAGCTCGACGATCTCGATACGGTAAAGATGGTTGATGCAATCACCAACTGGTGGCCGACTGATGCGCAAACCGGCGAGCGCCTTCCGTACATCGAAGAGATCCGGTCTGCTCTGGAGAGCTGGTCTCCGGGAGACGACCCCGATCCGGAGTTGCTGATTGAGGAGCTCTATCGGCTGGAAGCAAACCTCATCGAAATGGGCGATATGGCCGTCCTGGGCGGTACCGACCGCGTTGCATTTGCACTGAACCGGGCTACCGGCCTGAATATCGATGGAGAAAAGGTCGCCGAGTCAGTTTTTGACCGTTTGTTCGACCATCTGGGGTCTCCGGAGCTCAACGATGCAGCGTTATCGAGCTATCAGCGGGCTTTCTCCACCCTCCTCCGGGACCGGGTCTACCGGATGGCAACCGCCGACCCGATCACCGAAAATGACCTCCCCCCGCAAATCCGGGATGCGTTTACATCCAGGGACGGAACCACAACTCTCGTCACGATTTCGCCACGCCAGAACCCGTGGAACGGCGAATATCGCACGATTTTTACCAGCCAGGTAGAGACGGTCACCGACCGGGGTACCGGGATGATCCTCGCCGCCGACCAGTTGATCTCCATCGCCGAAAGCGATGGTACGCGCGGCCTCATTGCGGCCCTGATTGCGGTCTTCGTGATACTCCTGATCGATTTTCGCAACATTACCATCACTCTCCTCTCGTTCATCCCCCTCACGCTCGCATTTGCGACCTTGATCGGACTCATGGCGATTTTCGGTATCGAGTTTGACTTTGTGAACATCATCGCCATTCCACTGCTGGTGGGCATCGGAATCGACGTTTCGGTCCATATCAACCACCGGTATCTGCACGAAGGAGCCGGCGAGATGCACACGGCGATAGCCCGTACCGGGTCGGCGGTTACCCTGACGACAATAACCACCATGATCGGGTTTATGTCATTTATCCCGTCGATCATGCGGGCGATGCGAAGCACGGGAATCGTCCTCACCCTTGCCATGGCACTTGCGTTTATCTACTCGATTCTTTTTCACCCGGCCGTTCTTGTCCTTACCTCCGAGCGATGGGGCTGGAACCTGAAGGACAGAATCAAAAAGGAGAACACCAATGATGACGCTGAATAAAACAGCACTCTTGAGCCTTGCCGCTTTTGCTGTTGTGACACTCGGAGCTTCCGCGCAGAATGCCTCCGCCATTCTTGCCGATGCGGACCGGATCTTTGAACTCGATCGCGTCTACTCGCGCAGTACAATGCAGATCACCCGCTCCGGCCGCGACCAGGCGCTGCAGGTGATGGACGAGTTCAGCCTGGAATCGTCCGACGGTACCGCGCGCGCGCTGACGGTCTTTGTCGACCCCCCGCGCGTTGCGGGTACCGCGTACCTGATGATCGGAGACGACCTGTGGGTCCGCTTCGCGTCTACCGGCCGGGTCCGCAAGATGAGCTCATCGGCGAAGAAGAACTCCGCAGCCGGCAGTGATTTTTCATATGCCGACATGGGCGAAGGGGGAAGCAGCTTTTCCGCCATGTATTCAGCGCGGTACGACGGTACCGAACGCATCAACGGCGAGGGATGCCACCGTCTCATCCTTACCCCCCGGCCCGGAGAACCGGATACATACGAACAGATGACCGTCTGGGTAACCGAGGAGACGCACGACTACCGGCGAATCCGGTACGTTGACGACGGCGCACCGACCAAGGAGATGGACCTCGGAGATTTCAGGCCCGTCGGCGGGGTCGACTACCCGTTCCGCATCACGATGCGAAACCTTACCCGGGATTCAGTGACGGTCGTCAGAACCGAACTGTTGGAGTTCGACAGTCCAAAGGTGGAAGAGCGGTTCTTTTCCACCTCGTACCTCGAAACGATCCGGTAAGGCGGGAATATGCAAAAACCGTTGAGCCTGTTCCGCGCCGGACGCGCCGTGTATGTCGCCGGTTGCGCCGTATGCGCCGCTGTTTCCCTCGCGCTTTTCGCACCGCTCCCGATCTCCGCCGAGGCGAATTTCGGCGGCGACTTCATATCCGGATTCACCTTCAATGTTCCGGGCTCCGACGAATACGAGTCGCCCGTGAATCCGGGAAACCTCCTTGGCGTGGGAGACGTCACCGTGACCGGCGAGGTCAACCTCAAGCTTGACGCGGCGGGGGAAACTTCCGCACTCGATGTATGGCTCCAGGCGGGAATTGACGCCTCCGGCGCCGCGCAAACCGACATCATTCGCGCAAACACGACGTGGATGCCGTCCTCCGATGTGCGATTCACGCTGGGACGCCAGAGTTTTCTTACCGGGTACGGGTACGGGTGGAACCCTGCTGACCTTGCGAACCCGCCAAAAAACCCCGCCGATCCACAAGGAGAGGTACGCGGAGTTGACGGAATCAATATCCGGTACTCGCCCGCGTCGTGGCTTACCGTCAGGATTTTTGGTCTCATACCCTCGGGCTCGACAATGTGGGACTATGACGACCTTCTATCCGGTACGGAACTGACCTTTTACGCCCCGGCGGTGGAGGTCAAACTGTCGGGTCTGTACGGCGGGTTGGAATCGGACGATGATGCCGCGGACTCCCACCCCAACGCGGGCGCCGGAGCGGTCTACCTCGACGTCGCGGGTATCGGCGTCTACGCGGAAGGGGTTATCCGCTCCCGTTCACGAAGGAACGACCCCGCGTCCGATGGCGACACCCCGGTGATCCCGGATGGCCCGGTGGGCTCGGGCCTCTTCGGGGTGGAATACAGCTTCAACTCCGGGTTGGCCCTCGCGGCCGAATATTTTTTCAACGGCGAGGGGTGGGACCAGGACCGGCGGGATGACTACGCCGACGCGCTGGAAGCACTTGCCGCGTCGACGGGGATCACACCTGGATATTTCGCGCTCTACACGCCGGCGTACTACGCCCGCCACTACCTCCTGCTCAACCTCGGGATTCCGCTCTATGCAATCGACTCGAACGCCAACCTGAATCTGATCTATTCACCCGATTCACCGGCATTCATGGTCACACCCGAGGCTGCATTCAACCTGAACTACGAAGGGACGCTGGTATCGGAACTCCGGTATTCGGCCCTGGTGAGCCTGGATGACGGTGCAAAAAATGAAGCGTGGTTGTCTCCGGTACACCAGAGCGTCCTGTTGAACCTGAAGTATTTTTTCTGAACCGGCGCTTTACGGCTCCATGATCTCCAGCAGACGGTCCGCACCCGAGCGGATCGCCCTGCTTGCCGCGTTATAGGTGAAGCTGATATTCACTCCCAGCCCGGTATTGATGATGTCGTGCAGCAGGTGCGTCAGCAGCTTCACATACGCCTCGCCGTGGAATGAGCCGTCTTTCCGGAGGATGAGCGGCCCCAGTGTGTGTGCTTTGTTCAGTTCCGCCATCGTGCGGGTAAGCCCCGGAAAAAAGTCCCGGACGCTCTCGAAAAACCTGCTGTGATACCCTTCATCGCGGGCCAGAATGCGTGCGATCTGCTGGTGGCGATCCCGGACGGTTTTTCCCCGGCCGTCACGGCGGGTGGGAACCAGCGCTTTGAGTTTCCCGGCTGCATCACCCTCCACCAGCTCCTGCTCGGCCGCCAGATAGAAGAGCGCAAGAGCACTCGCGTTCCTGCCGTACGGTGACAGCGCTGTTTCGGCGGCGAGGAGTCGTAACAGGCGCGGGACGGCGCTGTTCACAATTCGCGTCCGGTCGAGCGAACCGCGGTGCATGAACCCCCGGCGGCTGCCTACCAGCTCTTCGATTGTGTCGTCCAGAATCTCGATAACCCGCGCCAGCTCGCCCCGCAGCTCATCCTTTCCGGCGTCCCGGATCATAAGAACCATATGCTTCGCCTGATCTTTCGTGAACGTCTGAAGTCCCGTATGGCGCCCCAGACGCTGCAGGAGCTGTCGCATATTTCCCAGCGTATTCGATTCGACCAGCCCGGCCAGGAATGCATCGATATCCTTGAGATACTGCGCCGGAGCCTCGATCTTCCGGTTATGAAGCAGGTAAAACGATACGAGGTCGCGCGTCTTTTTCCCCAGCGGCAGGTGCGAGCAGAGATCGCGTACGCGCTCGGCCATTACCAGTTCCAGGACTTCCCGGAGCTTTCCATAGACGGTAACCTGAGGATCCAGCTCGGTCTGCAGCAGATTCAAGGCGGGGTCGGGCGGCACAAACGCAATATCCCGCAGATAGCGGAGCTTCTCCGGCTCGATCCGCAGATCATCCACTACGTATCGGTTGTAGTTTTCGACAACGGTTCGCGGATTGAATCCCGTCTCGGTCGCGGGGCGGTAGCGGTTGTGCCACAGGAGAATCCTGATATCCGGACGAATCTCGGTTGCGCTTTTGATGTACCCGCCGGCGGAGACGTGAGAGGTCGGCTCGGCGTTGGTCACCACCAGCAGATTGTCGATATACGGCAAAAAGTCGAGGTTCTCCTCGTTGCTGATTCCCGCGGGCATATCAAACACCAGCACGTCGTACCGGCGCGTCAGATCCACGGCAAAGCGTTCAAAAAGACGCTTCTTTTTGCCCCCCGTATCGGCCTCCCGCGTAGCGGCGTGCGGGAAAACGATGTCGATATTGTCGAAACAGGAGAAGACAAACGCCGACAGGTCACCGGGCGCATCGGAACTGCTCTGCACGTTCTGCAACTCCGTTGCAGAAATATCGAGGATCACCGACACGTTTGAGAGCGGATCGAGGTCTATGAGGCCAACCCGCTTTTCACGGCGCGCAAACAGAAGCGCAAGATTCAACGCGGTCGTGGACTTGCCGACCCCACCCTTGCCCGAGCCGACGGCAACGCTCATCCGCCGCAATGCCTGTACCGTTTCTTTTTCCACCGTCGCCATAGTAACAAGGGCGCCGACGTTTTACTATGTCCGTATGAACAAATCTCCCAAAGAAGCGTCGCTGGACCGAAGGATTCTGAAGCTCATACCCGAGCCGCTTTCGGCAATCTGTCGCGACATGCTCCACGATCCGGAAATCAAGGCGTTGCAGGATTACGCCAACGTGGTGAGCATCAAGCGGCTGGGCTTCAATGACCACGGTCCGGTTCACATGAGAAAAGTCGTCATCAACGCGCTGCGAATGGCATCGCTGTTAGCCGCCGCCGGCATCCCGCTCAGCCTTGAATCCGAGGAGGCCGGAACGTACCCCGACTCGGTTTTTGCCGTTTTCACCGCGGGACTCCTCCACGACATCGGCATGAGCATCACCCGGCAGGACCACGAAAACTACAGCGCGGAACTCGCCGGTCCCATCATCACGCGCTTTCTGGAACGCCTCTACCCGAGTGATCTGACACGGCGTGTCGTCCTGCGGAGCATCATCCTGGAGTCGATTGTCGGGCACATGGGTGCGGTGCGCGTACACTCGCTGGAAGCGGGGCTCATCCTTATCGCCGACGGCTGCGACATGGAAAAAGGCCGCGCCCGTATTCCCATGCTGCTGAACACCGAAGCGCGCCCCGGCGACATCCACAAGTACTCTTCCACCGCGGTTGAGCGCATCCACATAGAACCCGGCACCGAAAAACCGATCCGCATCGAGATTGAAATGAGCGAATCGGTCGGATTTTTTCAGGTAGAAGAAGTCCTCTTTCCCAAGCTGAACATGAGCGCCGCCAAACGGTACATCGAACTGTACGCGGGAATCACCGGTGCCGAGCAGAAGCGGTATTTGTAGAAGCCGAGTCCGGCCATTGCGCCGCACCGCTCCCTTCGTGCATCATGACGTATGGAAAAGATTGCACTGGTAACAGGCGCGTCCCGGGGCATCGGGTTTGCGATAGCCGGGCGGTTCAGCTGCCGGTTGCGCGACTTACCGTTGGCGTATCGTGTGATACCAGAAAAAGAACGCTTCCGGGTTCGTCTTCTTGAGTTTATTCAATTTGCTGTAGGCGTGGTCCGTAATCGTAAGATCACCTATGGACTCAGGATCCTCAAATCGTAAGAGCGAAACGGTTGGTTCGTTCATCACCAGGACAGCAAGATAAGCGGCACGAGCGGCGTGGGTGATCGCCTTTGCGGTTGTGTACGTTCCCGAAAACACAAAAGACCTCATTTTCCGGATACCGGATAGGAGCTCTTTCGCTCTACCCGGGCCCAGGGTTCCCTGAGTTGAAATGGTCAGGGCAGTATCAATAACATCCATTGCTACATCGGTATAGGTGATTTCCAGAGCTCGATTCCGAATTTCCCGGGAAACGACGTTCTTGAAAGAAATCATCATCGTTTGTACAGACGTTACACGGTCGAAGAGCGTTCCTATATCATACAGTTGCTTTGCAATCTCAAGCGACATGTCTTTGCTTCCACGCACATACGGTATTCCCGTCGTTTCCGGCGCAAACGCGGTCATTTTGTCGCCAACAAGGCCGTCAATCGTCGGCGTTTTGACGGTGACCATCGGTGTCTTTGAATCGAGAAACGGTACCGCTATCGATGTGTCCTGTAATTCCGGATACGGATTGTCTTGATACACCACGTCCAGCAGGACCGGCTGCTCGGGATTTCCCGAGACGACGGAGTCGTAAAGAAACTTGTAATGGTCTTTTCGCAGACATCCTCTCTCAGGTCGATCCTGACGAACGTGACGAGTAAACCCGCTCCTTCCGCAGATTGCGTCAAAATGCGCTTCAAGATCACGCGGCCCGTCCAGTAAAATGTCGATATCGATTGAAAATCTGTGCGGGACCGGTGACAAAAGCATTGCAGCTGTTCCACCCTTAAAAATGAAAGGAACGTCCGTCAACGCCAAAGATTCCAGTAACTGTAGTGCACGGAGAACCTTCTCAAGAAGGCTCATGTCCATCCTCGGATATTGCGAAGCAATGTGTGTAAGTGTGTCCTTGGTAAACAACGATTGCGAAATCATTCCGCTTCACTGCCGGAAATTTGTCTGATGAGCATTTCCACATCGTCCGTTGCCCCGCGGCGGGACGCGTATCGTAACAACGTATCCAGCTGAACGTGAAAACGCTTCATGGCTGACTCGTAGATGTGGTGCGTTTCAGCACCTTCCAAAAATCCAAACAGGTTTTTGTCTCTCACGATGTCAACGAGGATCTTTTCCAGGCGCGGTACGGTCACACCGTTCACACTGGTCACCGGAGCCTCCGAAACAATACGTTTGATGACGATGTACTCCTGTCCCAAAGTGGATCGTTCTACTGCCGGCAGATCTTCATAGGTAACCGCCGGCTGCTCCATTCCGATCAAGAGATCCTGTACGGCAGTCTCGCCTTCTTTTTCCACTTCAATGATGAAAACGGTACGATGCGGATAGTGGTGCGTCAAATCGTGGAGAACGTCGGAACTCCACGTACAGATTGCAATGTACGGAAGGTCCGTCCGAATGGCATGAAATAGCGAAGCCAGGGAGTCCGGTACCGTCAACTGAAACTCCCGTTTGTCCGGCCGTGTATAGACCCCCCGGCGGAGACGTCGCAATTTGCCACGTCGAACCAGCTCATACAGCTGCCACCGTACGGTAGATCGAGAAACGTCACATTTACCGGAACGCGCCAGCGCTACGGCTGTATCAACATCGATGGTGCAGTGGGAGTCCACGTATGACTGTATGACGGTATCAACGCCCATACGTGAAGAATATTCCAATTACCGGCAATATACAACCTATATTGCCGGTAATTTGCCCGAGGGATCGATGAGGACGAGATTCTTGAAGTATTCGCGATAGTAGCCACGATCACGCGCCAGAAGCGCATCCGAGGTCTTGATGGCATGAGCGGCTACCAAAAAATCGGGAAGGACGCTCTTCGCCCCTCCCTCTCCATGCGTGCAGAGTATCTTCGGTTTCCCGTTTCCACCCGACTATTTTACCGTCTACGATGGAAAGCTCGAGGACGGTTCCCGGTCGTATACCAAGATCGGTCCGTATCGATTTTGGAAGCGTAATCTGCCCTCGTTCAGAAACAATTGTTTTCATACTTTTATGATACGTTTTCATACCTANGGCGNCAACAAACACANNNACTTTCCGGAGGNCCCGGTTCAGATGGTCCAGTCCAGCACGGTAAGCCCGTCTATTCCGGCGAAATCATCGGGGTTGCAGGTNGCCAGAGCGAGNTTNTTCNCCAGTGCCGTTGCCCCGATCATCCGGTTTTCATCGCGGCGGCTTGGACCTCGGCGTAGCGGATGGCGCACTCCTCGTCAAAGGGGAGTATCGGGAATCGCCGATCCCTCTACCCTGAAGTGTTGCTTCTCGGACTTGAAGACGGGTTGCCTCATTTGCCCGTAAAATTATCGATACTATCTGTGTAAAAATATCTATTCAGGCGGTAAATAGCTGTATATTTTGGTAAGCAATTATTTCCAAGGAGGGACTTATGGTTCAGAATGTAGGTGGTATCGATAAAATCGTACGGGTTGTGCTTGGAGTGATCTTTCTGGTCATCGGAGTCATCCAGGGAGGTCTGTGGTGGATTCTTGCCGTAGCGGGCGCGGTTCTGCTCGTCACTGCCGTAGTAGGATTCTGTCCCTTGTATACGCCGTTCAAGATCAATACGAAGAGATCTGAATAGCGGATCTCCGGGCCGGCTTTCCGGCCCGGAAACGCCTCTACTCCCGCAGCGCCTACTCCCGCTCCGCGAGGTACTTTTCCACTTCCAGTGCCGCCATGCAGCCGCTGCCCGCGGCGGTAATAGCCTGACGGTACGTTTTGTCCTGCACGTCGCCGGCGGCGAAAACGCCTTCCACACTGGTCCGGGTGCTCTTTCCCTCGGTAACGACGTAACCCGTCTCGTCCAGCGTCACCTGGTCTCCTAAAAACCCGGTGTTCGGCTGGTGACCGATTGCGAAAAAGAGGCCGCTCGCTTCGATCGTCTGCTCATCACCGGTTTTATTATTACGAACGCGCACACCGGTGAGGACCTTTTCATCACCAAGGACTTCGACGGCGTTGTGGTTCCACAGCACCTCGATCTTCTCGTTTTCAAAGACGCGCTTCTGCATCGCCTGGGAAGCACGAAATACGTCGCGGCGAACGAGCATATAGACTTTTGATCCGAACTTGCTCAGAAACGACGCCTCTTCGCACGCGGTATCACCACCACCGATAACCACCAGAGGTTTGTTCCGGAAGATCGGAAGCGCTCCGTCGCACACGGCGCAGGCGGAAATTCCCCGCTGCCAGTATTTGTCCTCTCCGGGAAGGCCGAGGCGCTTCGCGGTTGCGCCGGTCGCCACAATCAACGTTTCGGTCTTGTATTCATTTCGTCCGACGGTCACGGAAAACGGGCGCTTCGCAAGGTCCACCGCCGTCACCGTATCGGTTTTGATTCGGGTACCAAAGCGCGCCGACTGCTTGCGCATCTCATCCATCAGCTCTGGCCCCATAATTCCTTCCGAAAAGCCGGGAAAGTTTTCTATCTCGGTTGTGGTGGTGAGCTGCCCGCCCGCCGCGACGCCGCCGGCCATGAAACCTTCGAACATAAGCGGTGTCAGTTCCGCCCGTGCCGCGTAGACCGCTGCAGTGTGTCCAGCCGGACCAGACCCGACGATAATGACCTTTTCTACCTGCTGTTCGTCCATGAAACGTATCTCCTTGAAACTCGCATAATGTTTGATTTTTTCTATATAGTAATATAACGAAAAGATTGCTCCGAAGCAATACCGTCGCGATCGTCGTCGTTGACACCCCCTACCATTCCCAATACCATTACCTACAACCCATCGTCATTCGAGGTTCACATGGCAGATCTACGCGTTACTTACCTTGGCTTGAAGCTGGAAAATCCGATCGTCGTATCCAGTTCCAGCCTCACCAACTCAGCCGAAAAAGTCGCACAAGCCGCAGAAGCGGGAGCCGGCGCGGTCGTCCTCAAATCGCTCTTTGAAGAGGAAATCCAGGCGGAAATTGATGCCGGTTCCCGGGAGAGTTACGAGCACACCGAAGCCGCCGACTACATCCGCTCCATGGAGACCGATGCCGGTCTCAAACGATACAAATCCCTGATCCGTGCATCAAAAGAGTCGGTCAAAATCCCCGTCATCGCGAGTATCAACGCCGTCGACTCGGACTGGTGGATTCAGCACGTTCCGGCACTGGAAGCCGCCGGAGCCGACGCGCTGGAGCTGAATATCTCACTGCTGCCCGGTTCCTACACCAAAAAAGACAACGACGTCCTGGCGTACTTCGTGAATACGGTAAAGGCGGTGCGGAAGGCGGTTTCCATCCCGATATCGGTCAAGATCGGTCAGAACTTCTCCTCGATTCCGGCAATTGTGGATGCGCTGAAATGGGCCGGCGCCGACGGTGTGGTCCTCTTCAACCGCTTCTATCAACTCGACTTCGATATAGACAAGCTCGAGGTAAAAAGCGGCGCTCCGTTTACGCGGCCGCAGGACATCTCGGTTCCTCTGCGGTGGATTTCGCTCCTGTATGGTCACGCCGGGGTGGAGATCGCCGCGAGTTCGGGTATCCACGACGGAAAAGGCGTCATCAAGGCGCTGCTGGCGGGCGCCCAGGTTGCACAAGTCTGCTCTACGGTCTATCGGAACGGACTGGATCAGATCGGGGCTATGAGAAACGAACTGAGTGCCTGGATGGACGAGAAGCGGTTCAAAACGGTATCGGATTTCCGGGGAAAACTCAGCAGAAAATCCAGTAAATCTCCCGAGAGCTACGAGCGTCTTCAGTATATAAAAGCGCTTGTAGGCCGGGCGTAACCAATGACGCATCCACTGCACGAATACCTCGAACTGGCAAAAGAAGCGGCGGTTCTCGGCGGTTCGCTGGACGCCGAAGCGTTTCGTATCGCGGCGCACCGGACATCCACGAAAGACTCCGTTGCCGTCAATCTGGTCACCGAGACCGACCGCACCACCGAAGCAGCACTCCGCAGACTGATAACCAGCCGCTATCCCGACCATCGCTTTATGGGTGAAGAACTGGGTACCGACGAAAACGCCTTTTCCGGCCCCGTCTGGGTTCTTGACCCGATTGACGGCACCAGCAACTTCGTCCACGGCTTTCCCCACTACGCCGTTTCGGTGGGACTCGCGATAGACGGTCAGATGCAGGTTGCCGCGTGCCTCGACGTGGAACGGAATGAGATGTTCACCGCCGTTCTTGGCGGCGGTGCATACCTCGACGGCGCGGTCATCCACTGCGCCGGACGGCAAACGGTCTCGGAATCTTTGATCATCACCGGGTTCTACTACGATCGGGGAGAACGGATGGAGCGTACCCTTTCGGCAATCCGTAACCTCTTTGGCGCNGGGTGTCACGGAATCCGACGGACCGGATCGGCGGTTCTGGATGTGGCTTGGGTTGCCGCCGGCCGCGTGGACGCGTTTTTTGAGTACTACCTCAGCCCGTGGGATTTTGGACCGGCAGCGCTTATCGCACGGGAATCCGGAGCGCTCACCACCGATATCAACGGGACCACGCTTTCGTTACGACCTTCGAGTGTTGTTATTGCAAATCCCGTGCTTCTGGACGAAATTTGCGCTATCCTCAAGAGGAGTTAACGAGCGATGCGTGTAATAAAAGTCCAACGGGAAAACCTTGTCTCGCAGTTACAGAAAGTCCGCCTGTTCAAATACCTGAGTCCTGAAGCAATTGACGACCTCCTGGACCGATCATCCTTCGTGCAGTATGACGAAGGTGAACGGATAATCGAGGAACACACGATCGATGAGTTTCTCTATGTGGTTATCGAGCACTCGGTGGCGGTTCACGTGAACGAGGANGGTCAGGATATCTACGTCGCCACCCTCGGAGCGGGCGAAGTCGTTGGTGAGGCGGCCGTCTTCTCGAACTTCAAGCGCACCGCCTCGGTTATCGCCCAGAACGAGATGATACTCGTTCGTATCGCCCGTGATGAGTTTCTGAAAACGTTGCAGGAGAACTCCCAGGCGGGATTGAAAATCCTTTTCGTGATGATCCACGGGCTCCTGACGAAACTTCGGGAAATCAACCTCGAGCTCGCTTTTGAACGACGTCATCAGGGCGACCAGGAAGACGTGGACGCGATCGTCAATTCGTTGCTCGGCCAATAGTGCAATCTGCAACACTCTACGCAATGTGAGGTTGCATTTTACCCGTTTTGTAGTACCCTAGTAATCGTAATGGACCCGGCGTTTCCGTGTCGCAATGTCGATGCAATCCTCAATTCCATTGGTGAAGGGGTATTCACCGTAGACCTGGACAAACGGATTACCTCGTTTAACAGCGCGGCCGAGGAAATTACCGGTTTCAGCCAGGCCGAAGCGGTCGGTTCGCCATGCAGCACGATTTTCCGTACCGATATCTGCAAGACCGGCTGTTATTTGGAACGTTCTCTGAAAACGGGCCAGTCGTTCTCTGATGTCCGGGCGTTCCTGACGACAAAAACCGGCTCCCTGTTACCCGTCCGGCTTACGACCGCCGGTCTGCACGATGAAAACGGGAACCTCGTCGGTGGAATTGAATCGTTCCGTGACATGTCCAATATTGAAATACTCCGGAAGGAACTGTACCGCCGGTATACGTATCAGGATATCATCGGGCGGAGTCCGCCGATGCAAAAGCTCTTCTCACTCCTTCCCCGCATCGCGGAAAGTACAAGCACGGTGGTTATCGAAGGCGAGACGGGAACGGGAAAAGAACTCTTTGCGCGCGCGATCCACCACCTTTCTCCCCGAAAAGACGGGCCGTTTGTCGCCATTAACTGCGGCGCCCTGCCCGATTCCCTGCTGGAATCGGAACTCTTTGGACACAAGGCGGGAGCTTTTACCGATGCGCACCGCGACAAACCGGGACGTTTTCAGCGGGCGGACGGCGGAACGATCTTTCTGGACGAGATATCGGATATTTCGTCCGCGATGCAGGTACGCCTGTTGCGGGTACTGCAGGAGAGCGTCGTAGAGCCGCTTGGTTCAATCAAGTCGGTTCCGGTTAATGTCAGAGTAATTGTAGCGACCAACCGGCCGCTCAAGACGATGGTCGAACAGGGAAACTTCCGTGACGACCTGTACTATCGTATTCAGGTGGTTCATTTTGTCCTGCCGCCGCTGCGACGGCGGAAAGAGGATATTCCTCTTCTGATTGACGGTATTATCGCAAAATTCAACCATCTGCAGGAGAAAGCCATCACCGGCGTATCCGACGAAGCGTTAACCCGGCTGATGTACCACCCGTATCCCGGGAATATCCGTGAGCTGGAAAATATTATCGAACAGGCATTTGTTTTATGCCGGGGACCGATGATCGAAGTGCACCATCTGCCGCCGGAACTGCAGGAATATCGCCCGGCGACAACGCCGGGCAATACGCTGGAATCGATCGAACGCAGCGCGATTGAGGAGTCATTGCGCCGTAATAACGGCCATCGCAGGAAAGCCGCGTCCGAACTCGGAATTGACCCCAGTACGCTCTTCCGGAAGATTCGGGTACTGGGGATTGTACTACCGGACGGCGACGGGCGAACGGGCGGCGTTGCGGCCGGTGGCTCCCCGGCCGGTGGCTCCGCGGAGTGACAGGCGGGCACCAAGCTCACCCCCCTCCCGCTTGATCTCTTCGCGCGTCTGCTTTTTCATCGGCGTGAACAGTTTCTGTTCAGAGACGACCCGCGAAACACGCAGCGAAACCTGTCTGATGAAACCCTGATCGTCGACATCAACGAAATCGATTGCACCGCAGCCGCAACCGTCGATTTCGACACTCTTCTCGCCCGAGAGGACGAACTCTTTCGGGTCGGCCGCATCGTACACGACGAATCGCTTCGAGGGATCCTCCCCCTCCGCCGAACGGTTTTCCACCAGGGTTTCCACCCAGCGACGCAACAACGCCCGTTCCCGCTCGTCATCAAACGAGGTAATGCGCGGCAGTCGAGCGGCAGGAGTGTTGGTTTGCAGCCGACCTCCCGATTCCTCGGTAATCTGCTGAAAGAGCATCCCGTAGTTCGCGCTTCCGTCGCGGTCCCGAACGATGATTCCGGTTACCCGGTCACCAATTGCGTCTATCGAGATTCCGCAGACACTTCCGGTCTTCCACGCACCGTGGTACACATCCATTCCACATCGGATTTTCATAACACACCTCCAAAAAACGGTTGGTAGCGATTATCGCACACGAAATACGTTGCAATAATCGTGCCAACGGAGGTGTCTATACCATACCGGCGAACCCGCCAAATGCCAGTGCCAGCAGGCTCGCGGTAATCAGCGCAATCGGTGCACCGCGCATCGCTTTCGGAATATTCACCAGCTCAAGGCGCTCGCGTATTCCCGCGAAGATATAGAGCGCCAGCAGGAACCCCGAGGAGCTGCCTACCGCAAAAACGACGCTCTGCGCCAGATTGAACTCCCGCGCAACCACCAGAATCGCCACACCGAGGATCGCACAGTTGGTGGTGATAAGCGGCAAGTAGACACCGAGCGCCTGGTAGAGCGGCGGACTCACCTTCTTCAGGACGATCTCCACCAGCTGCACCAGCGAAGCGATCACAAGGATGAAGGTTACCGTCTGGAGAAACGCGATGTTCAGAGGCACCAGAACCAGATCCTGGATGAGCCAGACTGCGATAGTCGCCATGGTCATCACGAAGATGACCGCCGCCCCCATGCCCACCGCTGTGGACAGGCGCGAACTTACTCCCAGAAAGGGGCAAATCCCCAGAAACTGATTCAACACGATGTTGTTGACCAGGACGGCTCCAATCAGAATAAGTGCGTATTCCATTATTTCGCCTCCCTGGCGGCCTTTTTCGCGGCAAGCTCTTCCGCCGCTTTTTTTGCGTCGGC
>JGI10211J34971_10001261_pt1 | contig 21094 bp, 18 predicted proteins | sample Etolagsediment_FD_34971 | JGI IMG/M metagenome (IMG submission 34971)
GACCCGAAAATGAAAAAATATATTTTTGGTGTTCGTAAAAATATCTATATTATAGATTTACAAAAAACTTTACGTTATTTCCGTAACACATATACAATTGTTATGGATGCTGCTGCTGAAGGACAAACTGTTCTTTTTGTTGGTACTAAAAAACAAGCTCGTAACTCAGTAAGAGATGCAGCAATCGCTTGTAACATGCCATATGTAGATAACAGATGGTTAGGTGGTATGCTTACTAACTTCCCAACTATTCAAAAATCAATCAGAAAACTTGATGTTATCACTGAGATGCAAGAAAATGGTCAAATTGATCTTTTAACGAAAAAAGAAGCATTGATGCTTTCTCGTAAAAAAGATAAATTACAATCATACTTCGGTGGTATCCGTAACATGAAAAAACTTCCAGATATGCTTTTTGTTGTTGATGCAGTAAAAGAGCACATCGCTGTTTTAGAAGCAAGATGTCTTGGCATCCCAGTTGTTGCTCCACTAGATACAAACTGTGATCCAGACTTAATCACATACCCAATTCCTGGTAATGATGATGCGATCCGTTCAATTCAACTTTTTTGTCGTGAAATGACTGCAGCTATTAATGAAGGTAAAGCTTTAAGAGATGCACCGGCAGAAGAAGAGCAAACTGAAGAAGTAGCAGTAGAAGCTGAGGCGACTGAAGCACCAGCTGCAACAGAGGAAGCGTAGTATGGCAGCAGTTACAGCAGCAATGGTAAAAGAGCTTCGCTCTGCTACTGACGCTCCTATGATGGATTGTAAAAAAGTACTTGTTGAAGCTGATGGTGACATGGCAAAAGCAACAGAACTTTTAAAAGAACGTGGTATTGCAAAAGCTGCTAAAAAAGCAGATAGAGTTGCTGCTGAAGGTCTTGCTGGAATTGTTATCGCTGATGATTTTTCTAAGGCTTCAGTTATTGAAGTAAATTCTGAAACTGACTTTGTTGCACAAAATGAAGGTTTCCAAAACCTTGTAAAAAATTCTGCACAAGAAGTTTTCAATAATAACCCTGCTGATGTTGCTGCATTTATGGCAAGTGACTTTGGTGCTGATTTTACTGCACAAGTTATTAAAATTGGTGAAAAAATTGAAGTACGTCGTTTTGCTACATTAGAAGCAGACGCTACTACAGCTTTAAATGGTTATATTCACTCAAACAACCGTATTGCAGTTATTATTACTGCTAAGTGTGATTCTGAAAAAACTGCAGAAGGTATGAGAGCTACTTTGAAACAAGTTGCTATGCATGCATCTGCAATGAAACCAACAACTCTTTCTTACAAAGACTTTGATGCTGATTATGTTGCATCTGAGACTATTGGTAGAATCGAAGTTATCAAAAAAGATAACGAAGAATTAGCGCGTCTTAAAAAACCTCTTAAAAATGTACCTCAGTATATTTCTATGAGTCAATTAACTGAAGAAGTCCTAGCTAAGGCTGAAGCTGATATTAAAGCTGATTTAGCAGCTCAAGGGAAACCAGAAAAAATCTGGGATAAAATTGTTCCTGGATCTTTAGCTCGTTTTATATCTGATAATACTACTTTAGATAAAGAACAAGCTTTACTAGACCAAAACTATGTTTTAGATGAAAAACTAACAGTAGCTCAAGCTATTGATGCAGCAGCTAAAGCACTTGGTGGTACAGCTGAAATTACTGAGTTTGTTCGTCTTGAAGTTGGTGAAGGAATTGAAAAAGCAGTAGATGACTTCGCAGCCGAAGTTGCTGCACAAATGGGTTAAATAAATCCACTGTGTGACTTTATAATAGGCTTGGCCTATTATACTTGTAGAGATACTTGATCTCTACAAATCTTAAAGCTATTAAAATAATTTTTTTGATAATAAATCAATAAAATTATCACTTACATTAGATATAATCCTTTTATGAATTTATTATCCGCTAAAAATCTTTCCCATACCTTTGATTATGATCTTTTTTCAGATGTATCCCTAGAATTAGATTCTCAAGAAACTATAGCTATCATTGGTATGAGTGGTAGTGGAAAGTCGACCTTATTACATATTTTATCTTCTTTACTTAAGCCTGATAAAGGTGAAGTCTTTTTGTTTAATCAAAATATTTACGAGATGAAGGAATCGAAACTTTCTCAAATGAAAAGAGACGAGATAGGCTTAGTTTTTCAGTCGCATTACTTATTTAAAGGTTTTAGTGCATATGAAAACTTAGAAGTAGCAGCAATTCTTAGCTCACAAAACATAGATACTGAATTACTGAGACGTTTAAATATAGAAGAATGTATACAGCAAAAGGTAACCGAACTCTCAGGTGGCCAACAACAGCGTATTTCTATAGCTAGAGTGTTGACGAAAAAACCACGAATTATTTTTGCTGATGAGCCTACTGGGAATCTTGATAAAACTACAGCCAATGAAGTTATGAACCTTTTCTTTGAGTACTGTAAAAACGAAAATGCTGGTATGGTTTTAGTCACACATGATGAAAATTTAGCTCATTTATGTGATCGTGTGTACAGATTAGAAAGCAAGGTCTTAAAGGCGATAAAGTGATTTTACCCGGATATAAATAGATGGAATGGACAGAAGTATTTAAAGAAGAAAATATTGTCGGCTTTATGCTTTTGTTTTTTCGATTTGCAGCGATGTTTTTGGCTGTACCTATATTCTCACATGCAAATATCCCTATGACTATTAAAGCTGCAATGGCTTTTTTCTTTACAATTGTTTTTTATGCCTCTATGCCTGATTTAACGATTGCCATTAGTGTACCAAGTATATTAATAGCAATACTTAGCGAATTTATGTTTGGTTTAGTGGTTGGAGTTATTTTATTACTTGCATACAATGTTATAACTTTTGCAGGTGGACAGATATCCTTTATGATGGGTTTTTCTATGGCAAGTGCGATTGATCCACAGTCGGGTATTTCAATGCCAATTATTTCTCAGTTTTTATCTTTGATGGGACTNATGGTTTTGTTAGCTTTAGATTTACACCACTGGATTTTACTCTATGTGGATGCTTCGCTTAAATCCATTCCTTTGGGTGGATTTATCATGACTGAAGATTTGTTTAATTATGTNATTTATGCAACTTCGAGAATGTTTTTAGTGGGTTTTATGATTGCTTTTCCCATTATTGCTTTATCTTTACTNGCAGATATTATTTTTGGTATGCTTATGAAAACTATGCCACAATTTAATCTTTTAGTTATTGGTTTTCCGATTAAAATCATGGTTTCTTTTGGAGTTTTGATTGCTACGTTTACTGCTATCATGCTAATACTCAAAGAAGAAATGTTAGAAGCATTTAATGTCTTAGAAATATTTTTTTAATTTTTTTTTGATACAATATAAAGATATATAATTATTTGTTCAAATATAAGGAATTAGCCTTGAAAATATTACTTTTAAATGATAACCCAGTTGTTAATAAACTAGTTACATTAAGTGCACAAAAAACTTCAGACGAATTAGAAGTTGTGGGAAATATAAACGCTGTTAGCGAAAGTTCTTATGATCTTGTTGTAATTGATGATACTGTTTATACACCTGAACTTTTAGGCGAACTTCAAGATAAAATAACTTTTTCAAAATCTCTTTATATTTGTTCTCGTAATGCTGAAGAAGATAATAATTTCACAAAAACAATAAAAAAACCATTCTTACCTACAGACCTTGTTGAATTGTTTTCTACTTTAAGAAAAGAAGCAGATGAGATTGACTTATCTGATAAGGAAGAAAGTGAAGTAGTTCCTGAAATTTCTCAAGTAGACGAAGTGGAAGAGCTTGATTTGGATATAGAAGATTTAAGTACTTTTGATGATTTGGAATTAGAATTAGATATGGATGACACAGAAGATATTGATTTAAATGATGATTTAGAAATAGCTGATTATGCTGAACTAGAGGATTTAGATACTGAGGATGACATTTCTCTTGATGATGAACTTTTATTAGAAGCAAAGGAAGAAGAATTAGACGAGTTAGATGATCTTTCAGAAGTTGATAATCTTTTAGATGTAGATTCAGAAAGTGTTTTAGACAAAGATGAACTCCAAGAGGTACAAGATCTACTAAATGAAGTGACCTCTAATGAATCTTCAGAAGCTGATGAACTTGAAGACTTGAGCTTAGAAAATGATACTAACTTAGATGAAGAGTTAGACTTTGATGATGAACTTAGTTTGGAAGATGATTTAGATTTAGGAGATGATGATGAACTTAGTTTGGAAGATGATTTAGATTTAGGAGATGATGATTTCTCTTTAGATGAAGCCGTTGAAAAAACCTCAAATGAAGTTTCAGATATTGTTGAAGATGGATTAGAGGACTTAAGTTCTCAAAGTGATACTGAATTGGATGAAGAATTAGATGAAGAATTAGGTTTCTCCGAAGATGATTTATCTTTAGACGATGATTTGGAAATAAATGAAGATACTCTTGCAGAACCTGAGAAAGTTTCAGAAACTGATGAACTCGAAGACTTAAGCTTAGAGGCAGAAACAGGTATAGAAGAAGAGTTAGATCTAGGTGAAGAAAATACAGATGAAACTTCTTTAATAGATGAAGAAGATGACTTTAATTTCGAAGATAACTTGGATGTAGATGAGGAACTAGATTTCGGCGAAGAACTCTCTCTAGAGGCTGAGATAGAAAATGCTGTAGGGAATTTAAGTCAAGAAGATTTAGATAGTGAAATAGATGAAGAAACATTACTCGATATTGTCTCAAGTGATATGGATGATTTGGATTCTTTAAATGCAAGAGATTTGCAAGTTGCTATTGGCGAGGAAGTAACTGCAGAGGCTCCAAGTGAACCTACTAAAACAACAGAAGAAGAGTTGGACTTAGAAGATAATGAAAGTATTGATGAGAAGTCATCTGATATAGATGAGATTCAAAACTTAGAAATAAAATCAAATAACGAAGGCGTAGAATCATTGAAAAAACTTCTTGCAGCCTTATCTAATGAAGATATAGCGGCATCTATGAAAGGTATGAAAATTAGTATTAATATAGAACTAGGGGATGGAAAATAGTGAATCATAATAGTGGAGCTATTTTAGTACTCTCTGGCCCTAGTGGTGCTGGTAAAAGTACTATTTTAAAAGAAATAATGGATGATATTGGTGAATGTTACTTTTCTATATCTACAACAACTCGTCCTATTCGCACTGGTGAAGTGGATGGAGTGGATTATCATTTTGTCACAAAAGAAGAGTTTCAAAAAGATATAGATGATGATATGTTTTTAGAATATGCAAATGTACATGGCAATTATTACGGCACTTCTATTAGACCAGTAAAAAAAGCTTTAAAAGATGGAAAACTTGTAATCTTTGATATAGACGTACAAGGAAATACCGTTGTAACAAATAGACTTGGAGATATTACAACATCTGTTTTTATTTCACCGCCAACACTTTCGGCATTAAAAGAAAGACTCGAGGGAAGGGAAACGGATACTCAAGAGGTGATAAATAATCGATTGAAGATGGCTAAGAGAGAAATACAGCGAATCTCGGAGTACGATTACCTTATTATTAACGATGATTTAGAAGAAGCTTCTGCAACTTTAAAAACAATAGCAAGGGCGGCAAGATTGAAAGTTCCAGGAAATGAGATAAATGAATTTACGCAAAAATGGGAAGATATAGACTAAATTAATTTTAATTAGTTATAATCTTGGATTAATTTTTTATAAGGAAATATACTATGGGAATGCCTAGTGGAACAGAACTATTAATAATATTTGGAATAATTGTACTAATGTTTGGTGCGAAAAAGATACCAGATTTAGCTAAAGGTATCGGTAAAGGTATCAAAAACTTTAAAGCAGAAATGAAGGATGAAACTCCTGATGTTGTGTCTGCAGATGAAGTAAAAAAAGTTGAATCAACTGATGAAGTTGCATCAAAAGAAGCTCCAAAAAATACAACAACAACTCAAGCGTAAATCTTGAAACAACGAGTATCGGCGCTACTGCGTGAAAAATTCGGTTACGAAGTTGTTTTAGAAAAACCAAAAGATCGTTCTTTTGGTCACTTTGCAACGCCAGTTGCCTTTTCCCTCGCAAAAGAACTAAGAAAATCTCCCATGCTAATTGCTGAAGATCTTGCATCTTCTTTTGGTAATGAATCAGATATTTTTTCAAGTGTTGAGTCGGTTAAAGGTTATATAAACTTTCGTTTAAGTGAAAATTTTCTAAGTGAATACGCTGATTGGGCTTTATCAAACCCATCAGATTTTGCCAAGCAAGACAACAAACAAAAAGTGCTTTTAGAATTTGTAAGTGCAAATCCTACGGGACCTCTTCATATTGGGCATGCGCGTGGCGCTGTGTATGGAGACACACTTTACAGACTTGCAAAACATCTTGGATATGATATAACTGCTGAGTATTATGTAAATGATGCTGGAAATCAAATAGACTTACTTGGACTTTCAATCGCTTTATATGCACGTGAAAATATTTTAAATGAAAGTGTAGAGTATCCAGAAGCATACTACCGAGGTGAATATTTAGCAGGTCTTGCAAATGCTGCTTTAGAGAAGTTTGGAAAAGAGATTTTCTCTCAAGAATCTCGTTACAAAGAACTTGCACTTTGGGCTAAAGATGGTGTGATGGAGATAGTTGTTGATTCTTTAGCTGCTTTAAATATACACTTTGACACCTTTGTAAATGAATCTTCTCTTTATTCTGATTGGGATAGAGTGATGCAAAAGATGGGTACGGGTATTTATAAAAAAGAAGACAAAATGTGGATAGCTTCTGAAGCTAAAGGCGATGACAATGATAGAGTCGTCGTTCGTGAAGATGGAAGAGCCACGTATTTAGCGGGTGATATTGTATACCATAATCAAAAGTTTGAACGTGGATATGATCACTATATCAATATTTGGGGTGCCGATCATCATGGATATATTCCCCGTGTGAATGCAGCAATTGAATATCTTGGATATGATTCAAAAAAATTAGAAACTTTACTTTCTCAAATGGTTTCACTTCTTAAAGATGGTGAACCATATAAGATGAGTAAACGTGCTGGTAATGTTATCTTGATGAGTGATATTGTTGAAGAAATTGGGGCAGATGCGCTTCGTTTTATCTTTGCTTCAAAAAAGAGTGATACAGCACTTGAATTTGATATATCAGAGTTTAAAAAACAAGACAGCTCAAACCCTATCTTTTATATCCAGTACGCACATGCAAGAATAAATACAATACTTTCAAAATCAACAATCTCTAAAGAAGATATTTTAGCTTCAAAACTAAAAGGTCTTGATGAGAATGCAGATATTTTACTTTTTGATGCATTATTGTTACCAGAAGTGATTGAAGAAGCGTTTCATTCTCGTCAAGTACAAAAGCTGACTGATTATCTTAAATCACTTGCTGCGAGTTTACATAAATTTTATTATGATTGTAGAATTATAGGAAATGAGGATGAAGCAAAACTTCTAAAAATGTTTATGCTTGTAGCACTCTCCCTTAAAACAGGTCTGAGTATTTTAGGTATCGAGGCAGTTGAAAAAATGTCTAGAGAAGAAGAGATATAAAATGTTTGGAAAACTTAGAGATGGTTTTTCTATGCAAGTCACAGGGATGCAGCTCAATCGCCCCGACTTACATACGATAGCGGCTGATTTAGGTATTGCCACAAGAGATGTGCTTTTTAGTAATGGTGTTCTGACTGTTTACAACACATCTCAAGAGTGCCAAGATATTATAGATGACAATGCACTTTTTACATTTATCGCAATGGCGATTGAAATTTCGCCTGAACAACTTAGTGATTTGCAAGCGGTAAAAGAAGAGAAAAAAGTCATAGAATTTGATTTTGATGACGAGGATGAAGATTAAAGTTTGCTAGACTTTATTTCTGATGTAAAAGTCCAGAGTTTTTAAGCTCTGGGTAGAGTCTTAAAATCTCACTTGCAGAGGACTTTGGAATTTGAATTAAAATAGGATTCTTTTTCTCATCCAACCACGACACAATCTTTTTTAAATCAAGTAGTTTCATTGAGGTGCATCCTGCTGTTCCCTCATTCTCAGATTTCTCCACATGGATGAATATACAAGAACCTCTACGAGAAATTGCTTCTTTATTGTGTTCAACAACAATTCCGAGTTCATACTGTAAATCATCTCTTTTCATATATTCAAAGCTTTTTGGTTTATTTTTTGGCATAGTTATAATTTTATTATAATTTTTTGAATTACTATCATCAACACATATTAGTTTTTTTGATGCATGAGTATAAGGCATTTTAAAATTGTTACTTTTTGAATACCCAAAAATTGATGAGAGTTTAAACACGCCGATGGGAGCTTTTTTATCTCCTTCGTACTTTATGATATCTTGAGGACTTTTCTTTAGTTCAATCTCCCCTAAACCCCAGCCTAAACCTTTCTTTCCAATGTTTACATCTATGCTTTTAAAAACAACACTATTGCCTTCAAAACATTCTAGTTTCGCGCTTGAAGTATTCAAATCATCAGAGACTACAAGAATTATTTGCTGAGTAGCAGCTAAGAAAGTTGAAAAGATTATAAGGATTAAGAAGGATTTTATCATAATGTATGGTACTATATCTCTTATATGAATTAAATTAAATGTTGGAAAGATTTATGGCTATTGAAATAAGAAAAGCGACTGAAAATGATTCTCCGTTTTTAGCGAAGATGATGTTACAAAGTTCGCGCGCTGGGAAAAAAGATGGAATCTTTGATTTGATTTTTAATACAAATGATGATAGTAAGATTTTACCCAAGCTTGAAGCATTAACAAAAACAACTGCAAAAGCACATTGTAATTTTAATAATTTTTTGATTGCAGAACTAGACGGAAAAAAAGTGGGAAGCTTATGTAGTTATGAACCTCGTATTGCAACTAAAGAAGCCTTCGTAGATGCCTTGGAAGAGGTTGGATGTGGGGATAACTGCTCAGAAGCATTAGATGTGATGTCATGTTGTGATTTTGAACTCAATAAAAGAACACTTATGTTTGATTTTATGGAAGAGTTGGAAGGTTTTATTGATGTAGGAGTTTTAAAAACTTTAATGACGAAATCACTTTTAACTGCAAGGTTGAAAGGTTATAGAATTGGTCAAGCTCTTGTAGAGATTGGTTCACTAGAAACTATTCTTTTTTATAAAAAACTTGGATTTAAGCAAGTACAAGAAAAAGAGTGTGAACTATATAAAGAAAAATTTGGACGTGCAGGACAAGTTCTTTTAGAAATTGAATTTTAGGACAAGGCTATAGAACTTTCGTACATCTCTCTTTTTCCATCGCTTCTTGCAATTTTCTTTGCACTTTATACTAAAAATGTAATTCTTTCACTTTTCTCTGGAACACTTTTAGGTGTTCTAATTTTAAATGATTTTTCTGCTACTGATTCTTTTATAGGAGCTTATGAGCTATTTTATACTCTTTTAACAGAGGCTTGGATTTTAAAAACTTTAGGTTTTGTAATTTTGGTTGGCAGTATTATGGCTTTGATGGAAAAGAGTGGTGGAATAGAGGGTTTTATACATTTTGCACTTCACCAAAAAGCCTTTGTGTCATCTCCTCGTTCGGCACTTATGTTAAGCTATATTATTGGTGTGGTTATCTTTGTAGAAACATCTATTACAGCTTTAATATCAGGTGCAGTAGGAAAACCTTTTTGTGATAAGTACAAAATACCTCATGCAAAACTAGCTTTTGTTTGTGATTCTACTTCTGCTCCGATTGGGTCTTTGGTAATTATAAATGGATATGGTGCCTTGCTTCTTGGTTTAATAACAACGCAAATACTAGGAGCTGGTTTAGAAGTAAATGCTCTTGAACTTTTAATATCTTCTGTACTTTATAATTTTTATGCAATGAGTGCCCTATTTGTAACTTTTATATATATATGGTTTAGTCTAGACATAGGACCTATGAAAGATTTAATATATCAAAAAAGTGAAAACTATATCCAAGCAAAAAAAGGAAGCATGTATCTTATGATTCTTCCAATTCTTCTTATGTTGGTTTTGGTATTTATATTTTTATACATTACAGGCGATGGAGATATTCTTAGAGGAAGTGGTTCTAGTTCGATTTTTTACACCATGATAAGTGTTTTAGCCTTTATGTTGGTCTATTATGTTGGTAGAGGATATATGAACCTCAAAGAGTATGCTACAACTTCATTTAGAGGTGCAAGAAAGCTATTTAATGTTTCTATGATACTTATCTTTGCCTTTGCAATTGGAAAGGTAACTTCAGACCTTAAAACAGGACAATATTTAGCGACATTGGCAACAGATAATCTAAATGTAATATTTTTGGCTGGAATGATTTTTTTACTGAGCTCAATAATCTCTTTTTCAACCGGAACTTCGTGGGGAACTTTTAGTATTATGATTCCAGTAGCAGTACCTATGGCTTTAGCAATGGATGCAAATATTGCTTTAGTTGTAGGAGCCGTTATATCGGGTGGGATTTTTGGAGATCACTGTTCACCAATCTCAGATACTACTATCATATCATCTATGGCGGCAGATTGTGAGATTATAGAACATGTAAGAACACAGCTTCCTTATGCTCTTATCAGTGGAGCTATCGCACTTAGTTTATTTCTTCTTGTGAGCGTACTTTAAGAACCTAAAACAGTATTTATAGAATAACGTAAGTCTTCATCTAAATTATCCATAGAGCTTAGCATCCATCGCATATATCCAGCATCAGAACTTGCAACTTCTTCTAAAGTTTTGCCTTTATGTTTTCCAAACCTGAATGTTTTCACCAAGATGGGGGTGTTTGTCAAATCAACCATCTTCTCCACCGGATTCTCACTTGGATACAACTCTTGCACTATATCTTTTAACTTAGAAAGTAAAAGTTTTAAAACTAAAACATCACCGATTGCATCATGGGCTTTAACAACCACACCCAAGGCATCAGCTTCTTTTTGTTCTTGTTTATAAAGCTCAAATTTATAACGGAAGTATTGCAGTCTATGTGCATCTTCATCAGGAAGTACATGTTTTGCCACACGAAGTGTGTCTATCACTTTCATTTGCGTGTTGAAACCCTCTTTTTCAAGCATATCTAAATCAAAGGGTGCATTATGGATAATCATATAGTTGTCATTTGTATTTAATTCAAGCAGTCTTTTGTATGCAGGCATATCAGTGCATGGAGGTTTTCCCTCAATCATCTCAGGAGTGATTCCATGAACCTCCATCGCTCCAAAACTGATCGGAGTCTGGGAGCTGCAAAATTCATTATGCACCTCTATATCTTTAGAACCTAAAACAAGATATCCCAGTTGTATAACTCTGTCTGCTTCACCCGTTCCAGTTGTTTCTGTATCGAGAATAATATATTTTTTTGCCAAGTTTTTTCACCTTTATTTTTCAATTTTACTTCTATAATGCACATCGAATTTTTTTGTGCTTTGTGCTTTCACCTCTACCTTGAATGTCACAAGATTTCCTTGTGTGAGAGTATATTTCTCTTTGCTAGTGATTTCATCTGAATCATTATTGGTGAAAGGCACTAGAATTTCCACCGTTTTAGTCTCATCAGAACTGTTTTTAATGCTGTATGCAACATCATTGTCATGGTACCAAGAACCCCTGTCTCTGTTTGTGAGAGTTTCTTTCACCTTCACATCAAAGTTTTTTCCAAGTGTGAGTGAGACAGGTGTGTCTTTTGGAGTGTGTTCAATATTGCTTTCACCTAAGAGAATATTCGTATTTTTAAGTTTGGAGTAGCTTCTCACTATCCCTTTTGGAAGAGGAAGTTCTAAACCCTTTATAGTAATTTCTTGCGTGACATCATGCTTCACTTCACCGCTAAAATAGTTTGGATTACTCATGTGTGCAGTGTACTTTCTTTTTATATCTATAGCATTTTGAGAAATGAATTTTATTTGAGTGTTTTCATTATTTGCAAGATTAACCTTGAAGGGAATTGTGTAAAAATGATAACCCTCATGTGCTTGATGTTGCACTGCTTGGGAATCTTCCATTCTTGCCATGGATTTCATCACTTGATAATTCACCCTTGCTTGTCTTGCACGGTTGATCTCACCTGCAAGAATGTGAAGCTCTGTGTTTTTAAAAGCTTTTCCTGAGCGGTTGTTTATGGTGATCCATCCCACTAAGTCTGCTTTGTCTCCATCAAGGTTGAGAATGTAATCGCTCTTCCATGTGATTTGATTGATGAGATAATCTATACTCATGCCGGCCTTGACATTTTGTTTGTTAGTGACATTCCAAACCAGAGACGGTTTTGTTATAAGTTCACTGGGGATACTCTCAAAGATGATATTTTTGCTTTGGACGATGATAATTTGATTCTTATCTTGCACTATACAGCTTTCGCCATCATTGGATAAAAGAGTGGCGGAGATGCTTGTAAAGTTTTTGGCATCTTTTAGGATCTTAACAGACACCTTTTTACCTATGTGAGCATCGAGAAGTTTGTTTTGTGTTAGTTTGTCATAACGGTACTGCTGTGAGAAAAGTGAAATTCCTTTGGGTAAAGAAACATTGACAGAATCGGTGTTGATGCTTGATGCGACATCTTCATAGATGATTTGTGTTTCATTTTTTTGAAGTTTTAAATCCCGTGATTCATGCACTAAACCTATATTTGAATTATAGATAATGAGCGAATTGTCTTTTGTGCTTGGACTGAGTGTCACACCCGCAAGATGTGATGATAAAAATACTAAAGCAATAAATGTTCGAGAGATATTCTTCATATAAATTCCTTGTGAAAGATATGGTACACTATCAAAAAAAATACAGGGTAACTTTTCACATGCTAACAAACTTTTTACTTCTTCTTACATTTTCTTTTTCACTACTTGCTTATGAGATACAACAAACACCGATTCATTTTGGTGAAGAAAGAATTAAACTGACAAAAGAGTACATTAAAAATCACTATGCTTTAGATGTGAAAGATATAAAAATAGTTCCTAAAATTGTACTGGTGCATTATACGGCCATAGAGGGTTTTGAGAAGTCACTTGCAAGATTCATAGAGGAGACTTTGCCAAATGACAGACCGGAGATTGCTAAGGCCAGTGCTTTAAATGTCTCAACACACTTTATGGTGGAACGCGATGGAACAATTCACCAGCTTATGCCGCTTGATTTTATGGCACGTCATGTGATTGGACTGAATTTCAACTCTATAGGTATAGAAAATGTTGGTGGTGAAGGGTATGTGCAAGACCTGACAGTGGAACAGCTTTTAGCAAATATATTTATAGTGAAGTATCTTAAAAAGAAATTTCCCAGTATTGAGTACGTAGTGGGGCATCACGAATACAGATGTTTTGAAGATACTGAGTTATGGCTTGAAAAAGATGATGGATATAGAACAAAGAAGTATGATCCCGGCGAAAATTTCATGCGTGACTTGCGTGCCAATATAACAGCATTTAAAGCAGCACCGTGTGATTAGTTCGCCACTGGTTTATCTTTTTATTTTAGCCTTTGTAGCTACAGGTTTTAGCACTCTAGAAAACAAAACTTCATTTAAAATTTTTAAGTTTATTCCAGCAGTTGTTATGATTTATGCTTTTAGCATGTTCTTAGCTTCCATCGGCACTTTTGAGTACAATGAGGCGATTGACAATATATACAAACTTACAAAAACAAATCTTCTTCCTGCAATGCTTTTTCTGATGCTTCTGCAAATCGATTTCACACACTTTTTAAAACTGGGAAACTCTTTACTCATTTCTTATATTTTGGCTCTTTTTTCTTTAACGGTTGGATTTATAGTTGTAGCGATAGTATTTGATTTTAACAAAGATATGGCTTCAGCTTTTGGAGCTTTGGCCGGCAGCTGGATGGGTGGCACTGCAAATATGATAGCAGTCGGCTCAGCACTTGAAGTTTCTCAAGAAGCTTTTGGATATGCGCTTATCGTAGACAGTGTGAATTACACTTTATGGGTTATGCTTTTACTTTTTTTAGTTCCTTTTGCAAATATCTTCAATCACTTCACCGGAAGTCATGAAAAACTCGCCTATTTAGGTGAAATTGGCTGTGCCTGCACGATAGGAACTAAAAGGTATTGGCTTCTCATTTTGTTAGCGATTGCAGCTTCATTCACTTCTCAAGCTTTAGCTGAGTATTTTGTGCTTTTAAACAAGACTACAACTATTGTCTTAATAGCCTCGATTTTGGGAGTCTTAGGCTCTTTTACAAAACTAAAAGAGCTCAACGGTTCAAGTGAAGTGGCCAGCACAATGCTGTATATCATCATCGCTCTTATAGGCTCCAAAGCCGTATTTGATTCTTTTGCAGATGTAGGCATATATGTTCTTGCAGGTTTTAGTGTTTTACTCATCCACGCACTTTTAATGCTCATCGGAGCAAAAATATTCAAACTTGATTTGTTCTCCATCGCCGTGGCATCTTTATCAAATATCGGCGGAGTGGCATCAGCACCGATTCTCGCAGCAGCCTATAATAAATCACTTGTAAGCGTGGGAGTTTTAATGGCAATCATGGGTTACCTCATAGGAACTTTCGGCGGCTTGGCAGTTGGAAATATACTGATTGCTATAGCGGAGTGATTTTACATCGCAAAATCACTCGCCATTTATAAACTTCTATACTCTCTGGAAACTTCTAAATATATCCGTATATAGGAAAGTGTGGCATAAATATATACCGCAAATCAACTCGCCAAAATTTATGATATACTTGTAGGAGTCAACTAAAAGGAATTGGATGAATTTTACACCGATTGCACCAACAGATTTAAAAGGTGATATTGATAAAAAACTTTTAGATAAAGCAGAACATCTTTTACTAGAAGCTGCAAAACTTGAAGGTTCTCATACACCCCAAATACTTCAAGCGGTTAAAAACCTTTTGTATACGGTTAACAGTTATTATTCAAATAAGATTGAATCTGAGGGGACTCATATTGTTGATATTGAAAGGGCGATGCAGCAAGATTATTCCAAAGACACTAAAAAAAGAAATTTACAAATCCTTTCACTGGCACACATAAAGGTGCAAAAAGAGTGTGAAGCATATTTTGCAAATAAGCCAAAGGGATCAGCCTACGACAAAGAGTTTATAAAAGGGATTCACAAAAGTTTTTATTCTAGAGAGGGTATGGAGCCTTTTTTACATCTTACACACGAAAATATGCAAGAGCATGTCACTCCCGGTGAAATTCGAAAAAGAGCAGTGAAAGTTGGGAATCATCTCGCACCGGATTTTAGTGAGCTTGATAGTCTACTCAATGAGTTTGAACATCTTTATAATAAGTCTTTAGGACTTAATGATGCTACAAAATTGATTTATATTTTATCATCCCACCACAGACTCATGTGGATACATCCTTTTTTGGATGGAAATGGAAGAACAGCACGTTTAGCACTTGATGGCGCATTGGCGGGTATGAAAATGAGTGGGTACGGTTTATGGAATATATCGCGAGGGCTTGCAAGAAATTCTGATTTGTATAAAGAAAACCTAAGACATGCAGACATGGTGAAGCAAGGCGAATATGATGGTAAAGGGGCCTTATCTTCGAAAGCTTTATTTGTGTATGTGGAGTTTATGCTAGATATGGCGCTCGATCAAGTGCAATATATGAATACACATCTAAAACTAAATGCACTGAGTTCAAAAATGGAACTCTATGTTCAAAGGGTCAACGATGGTTTACTTGGCTTAAAGCCTCTTCCAAAACACAGCGAGAAGATATTTAGATATTTATTGCTTAGCGGAGAGTGTGTCAGAGGCAAAATTCCTGAAATTATCGGTATGAAAGAAAGAACTGCCTCAAGAGTTATAGCAGAGTTATTGCAAAGAAAGTTTATAGAATCAGACTCTAAAGCAGGACCTATTCGATTGAAAATAGGAGCATCCATGGCTTCTTATCTTTTTCCTATGCTGGTTCCAGAGAAAGAATAACAATTATAAATGTGTGTTGCATTGTTATATCCTTTTTTAAAGCCTGACCCTGTCTGACCTTCTCCTTCGCAACGCAAACTTCATATATAATCGCCATTTATAAATTTAAACAAGTAATAAGTATATAAATTATATGTTATAACATATAATTTCTCTCGTTCCCATCGTCCCGATGGTGACGCATACAACAATAGTGATTCCAAATAAAGTAAGATAGATGTCAAAGGCTATCTATCTTTTTCCTAATACAAACTTCACAAGTAAGCACAAACTGATTATAGGATATAATTTTTCATGAAAATAAAAAGTATAAAAACCCAGTTAAAAACGATCCCCCTAAAAACACCCTTTATCACAGCTTTGCGACGTGTTGAGAATGTTGAGTTTGTAAGAGTTGTTGTGATGTGTGGGAATGCTGATGTGGGTATTGGTGAAGCGCCTGCCACAAAGGCTGTGACGGGTGAAGATTTGGATGATATTTTACGTTCTATAGAGTTTATCCAAGAGAGTTTGCTTGGTGCTTCACCGCTAGAAGCTTTAGATGTTTTACATGCAAGCAGTATAGGAAGCAGTGCTAAAGCGGCTTTAGATATTGCACTTGTCTCCTTGCTTGCTCAGGAAAAAAAGCAAGCCTTGTTTGAGTATTTTGGAGCAGATAAAAAAAGTGATTTACAAACAGATATAACAGTTTCTTTGAAAAATCATAGTTTAATGCTTAAAGATTCTATTTCTTTATATAATGAGGGGATGGATATTTTAAAGGTGAAGCTTGGTTCAGATATAGTTCATGCTATACAAGTGACACAAGAGATTGCAAAAAAAATTCCGGATGCAAAGTTGATTATAGATGCAAATCAGGCATGGAGTGTGAAGGATTCGCTGAAGTTTATACAAGCGATGCAAGATGTGAAAATAGAGTTGATAGAGCAACCGGTTGAAGCAAAGGATATGGAGGGCTTAAAAGCTATCACTCAAATATCGCATATTCCAATTTTGGCAGATGAGGCGGTCTTCACCTTAGAAGATGCAAAAAAAGTTATCGAGACTAAATCTGCAGATATGATAAATATTAAGCTCATGAAGTGTGGGGGATTGAGTAAGGCGGTGGAAATTTTGGAATACGCAAAAAAAATGAAGGTGAAGTGTATGCTTGGTTCTATGCTTGAGGGTCCATACTCTATAAACGCGGCACTTCACCTTGCTATGGCATACACAGACGTAATCGCTTACATAGATTTGGATAGTCCTCTGCTGTATAAAGAGGCATCACAAGAGTTAGAGTTTAGGTTTGATGCAAAAGAGATACGCTACATTGATTAAAATTGTTTGTTTAGTAGGCATGTAAAAACTCCGATGCTTCATCAAATTTGTATTTTTGGATCATGTTCTTCACCGTTAGAAGTGTTTTATGATCTTCTTCACTTAAATTATACGCTTCAAATTTTTCTAAAATAGGTTGCGTGAGTTGCGGTCTCCTTTTGAGCGTTGCTTGGCGAAGTGAATGAAAAAGTTCTTGTACTTCTTCTTGGGAAATACTTTTTAGTTTTGTATGTGCTAGATTTTTATTTGTTATATCTACAGGTTTTGACTCTATAGGGGAAGTTATACTCGCCTTTGTTGGCGCACTTTTTTCTAAGTGTATTTCAAAGCTAAAGGTACTGCCAACATTAAAAGTTGATTTTGCTTGAAGTGTTCCGCCCATGAGTTCGACTAACTCTTTGGATATAGAAAGACCTAAACCAGTCCCGCCATATTGACGCGTGATACTTGAGTCCGCTTGGCTAAACGAGTCAAATATATGATTGAGTTCTTCTTTTTTAATCCCTATACCTGTATCAGTCACGCTGAATCTAAAAAGGCTATCGTGCACATTTTCCACTATGAGTTGCACTTTTCCATCTTTTGTAAATTTTATGGCATTGGAGATGAGGTTGATTAAGACTTGGGAGAGTCTCAAGCTATCTCCATAACGATCCATTGCTAGGGATTTATCGTATATTGTTTGTAATACTAAATCTTTTTCATATGCTTTTACAAGAAGTGTGTTTTCTACATTATTAAGAAGTTCCAAAAGATTAAAAGGCACTTTTTCGATTCTTAGTTTTTTTGCTTCTAGTTTAGAAAAGTCAAGTATATCATTGAGTAAGGTCAAAAGGTTATTTGAAGAGCTTTGGATTTTTTTGAGATGACTTTGTTGTACTTCATTGAGCTTAGTTTCTTTAAGTAAATAACTCATTCCAAGGATAGAGTTCATTGGAGTACGTATCTCATGAGACATATTTGCTAAAAAACTTGCTTTTACTTTGGTGTTTTCCTCTGCTTGTTGTTTGGCGATTTTGAGTTGGGTGTTGAGCATTTTGAGTTTTCTGTTCCAGTAGAGTATCCCAAGAAAAATAAGTAAACTTACAAGAAGGATTGTAAACACAAGCGGTTTATTTATACCCTCTTCATAATTAATAGCTATCCATCTATTTTGTATATCTCTTTTTGTTATTGCATCAATATTTAAAACTGCTTTTTCCATGATGTTATATAAAATAGGATCATCATTTCTCACTGCAATTCCAAGTTCCCATGTTTCTTGAAATTTACCGGCAATCTTGAGTTCACCTGTGAATTCTTTTTGAAAGAGATACCCGATAGTTGCAAGCGTCCCTGCATAAGCAAAGATTTCACCTTTTCTGACTTTGTTCAAACCGTCTCTTGCATTTGCAACTTCAACGATAATCATTTTTGGATATTTTTTACGAAGGATCTCTAGAAATGCGTAGCCTTGACTTACTCCCACTGTTTTGTTTTCAAGCTCATCCATATCTGCTATAAAGGTAACATCAAGCTGTGTGGCAAGAACCAAAGGGGTGGAGAGATATGGAGTGGTGAAGTTCATATATTTACTTCTTTTGGGTGTTTGCATTGCCAATGAAAATAAGTCACATTTTCTTTGCTTTGCAGCTTCAACAGATTCTTTCCAAGAGGCAGTTGGGAGTATTTTTATATTTTTGTCGAGTTTTTTTTCGATGACTTGAAAAAAATCTGCACTCATTCCTATATGTTTGCCATCTTCAAATTTTTCAAAGGGCATCCAATCCGGATCGATACACATATGGATCTCTTTTGTTTTAAGGTAGTTTTTTTCAACCTCATTGAGACTCACTTGATCTTTTGGGTTTATCCATTTTTCTTTTAAAAAGTGGAGGTCATTTTTATCTAAAGAATCGATTGCTTTTTGTAAAATGGAATGGAGTATTGTAAGATCTTTTCTTACTCCTACATGCACAGAAAGCTCTTCACGCTCTTTTTCGTTGAGTTGTATAAGCTCCAAAAGTTGTACATTTTTGATAGTGCTTTTATCGATATAGTTTTGGACAAGTAAGGTGTTCTCCACAACAGCATCCACTTCACCACTTGAGAGCTTATCAAAAAGCATAGCTGATGAAGGATATTCTATAAGAGTAGAGTTTTGGAGATGCTTTTTTACAAGTTGCACACTTCCATCAGAACTGACAATCCCTATTTTTTTATTTTGTAAATTTTTGAGTGAACGAATAGGTGAGGCTTTTCTTGTAAATATTCCGAGTGAGTTTTTGTAGTAAGGATTGGTGAAGTTTGTAAACTCAAGCCTCTTTTGTGTTTTATACATCGCAGGCATAACATCGATTTTTTTATTTTCAAAGAGTGATAGGAGTTCCTCCCAAGTATATCCATTTATAAACTCATACTTTAAACCAACTTTGTCAAACAACAATTTTATATAATCTATGCTCAGACCCAAAGGTTTTCCAAATTGATTGTAATCAAAAGGTTCCCAATCCATCTCATTAGCTATCTTTATAGTCTTATTTTGCTCTATAAAAGCTAGTTCTTCTTTTGTAAAAGAAAGCTTTTTCCAGTTTGCAAATATATAACTGTTAAGGATTGTCTCAAGGTTTGTATTGTCTTTTACGAGGCCGAGTTGTTGAAATATGACAGCATTGAGTCGAACAAGTTCAGGGATTACAGAACCAATAGTAAATGAGTTTCTTTTAAAAAGCCGCTCTGTTTCTTTGGCTTCAAAAAGTAAAGCTTCTTTTGACTTTTTCTTCGTGTATTTATTATAGATGAGATCAATTATCTCTTCTTGATGATCTAAAGCGTATTCCCATCCTTTGTTTGTTGCCTCTGTGAAATTTTTGACCATTTCAGGGTCTTTATGTGCGACATTGCTTGAGGTGAAAAGTTCTAAATCATAAGAGTATATACCATAATCTGAAGGGATAAAAATATTGTAATCTGTGTTTGATTGGTTAAGATAAAAAATTTCATTTGTAAGAAAAACACTCACAGCATCTACCTGTGAAGATAAAAATGCATTTATGTTAAATGAATGATTCACAAATTGGTAGTTTTCTTTTGTGAGGCCATTTTGACTTAACATAACTCCTAGTCCGGTTCCATCAACTTGGTATTGTGTGAGCATGATTTTTTTGTGTTTTAAATCTGATAACTGTTTGATATCTTTGGAAGTCACAAGGGCTAAAGCATTTTGTTTAAAATAAGATGCGACTAAAACAACAGGCTTATTTTTGAGACGTTCAAGTATGATTGAAGAAGAAGAGATTCCAAATGTGGCTTTTTCATTGAGTACATCCTCACTTACATTGATTCCATTGGAAAACTCTTGTAAGCTGACTTCAAGACCAGCGTCTTTATAGTAGCCTTTCTCAATTGCAGTATAAAAGCCTGCGTACTGAAACTGATGTATCCATTCAAATTGAACAGAAATTTTTTGTAGATCAGCAAAAAGACAAAGAGGTAAAAAAAACAGAAATAACAAATATCGCATACAGTGCCTTCGTATTTATAGTCGAGATGATTATACACAAAAAATCCCATTAAGTATTTTAGCTCACTTGTTTGTGTTATAATTCATGTATGAATATTTGCGAAGAAATAAAAAAAACTATTTTAATTGTCGATGACACAGAGACAAATATTGACATACTCTTAGAGCTTCTAGGAAGTGAGTATGATATTTTGGTTGCACTTGATGGTTTAAGCGCTTTTGATATCTTAGAAGACGAAGATGTAGATCTTATTTTACTCGATATCATGATGCCTGGAATCAATGGTTTTGAAGTGTGCTCACGTTTGAAATCGCAAAGTTCCACTCGCGATATACCA
>JGI10211J34971_10001263_pt1 | contig 21091 bp, 10 predicted proteins | sample Etolagsediment_FD_34971 | JGI IMG/M metagenome (IMG submission 34971)
GTGCGCCTAATTCTTCGGCCATTGCAACGGATCGATGCTTGCCTCCGGTACACCCTATCGCAATGGTTGCGTAGGTCTTGTTCTCGGAAACGTACCCGGACAGCACGGTGTGAAGGGTGCGCTCGAATTGCTCGAGAAAGTCCCCTGCGAGCGGGTTGGAGAGGACATACTCGCTGACCGGCGCGTCCTTACCCGTGTTATCTCGAAGGGATTCCTCCCAATAGGGGTTAGGCAAGAACCGCATGTCCGCGACCATGTCAACGTCCGAGGGAAGACCGTACTTATAGCCAAAGCTCATGATGGTGAGTCGGGTTTTTGCCTCGCCTGGCTTGCCATAAGCACTCGCCACTGCCGTTGAGAGCTGGTGGATGTTCATCTCGGAGGTGTCAATAACGAGATCACTTTGCTCTCGGATGGGGTGCATCAGGCTGCGCTCTCGAAGAATGCCATCCAAGAGGGTTCCATCTTCTTGGAGCGGATGAGGACGACGCACTTGCTCGAATCGTCGAACCAGTGCATCGTCGGTCGAATCGAGGAAAAGGACCTGGACGTGTGCATGTTCAGCCAGAGTCTCAATGACCTCACTCGCGTGCTCAAAAAGCGAGCCCCCTCGCACATCCATAACGGCCGCGAGTTTCTCCATGTGACTTTCCGGCTCATGGGCGAGATCGACGAGGGGCTGCAGCATTTGTGGGGGCAGGTTATCCACGACATACCAACCCTGATCTTCGAGCGAATTCGCAGCGGTCGAGCGTCCCGCACCGGACATTCCCGTGACAATGAGCACTGTCGTGTCATCGCGCGTCAGCGGTGTCATCGCTCCCCCGTCCCTTGACGACATCGTACTGGGCGCATCTCAGCTCCCACTGAAGAATGAGTGAATTATGTCCGCGAGCCTAGGGCCAACTCCTTCAACCTCCAGAAGCTCCTCCAGGGACGCCTTCTTGAGCTGGGTAACAGACTTGAAATGCTTCAGAAGCACGGCAGCCGTCGCGTCTCCCACCCCCGGTATGTCGGTGAGCTCTGTGCGCAACGTCTTCTTCCTCGTGCCCCGCTGGTAGGAAATTGCCACTCTGTGAGCCTCGTCGCGAACGCGTTGCACAAGAAATAACCCCTCGGAGGATCGGGGCAGAATGAGGGGAAAAGCGGCACCTGGCAGCCATATCTCCTCCAGTTTTTTGGCAACACCACACACAGGGATTAAGACCCCCGCCTCTTTGAGAGCTCGGGCAGCTGCATTGACTTGCGGCAGTCCGCCATCCACGATCAGCAAGCCCGGTGGATACCGGAAGCCCGAATTGGTGTCACCAGACTGACCCTCAGAGGGAGCAATTCGCGCCACCCGCCGAGCGACCACCTGGTGGATGGCGTCGGTGTCGTCGCGGACTCCGTCAAGCCCGAACTTCCGATAGTGCTCACGTCGGGGCAAACCGTCCTCGAACACGACCATGGAGGCCACCGGATTGTCTCCTCCCAGGTGGGAAACGTCGAAACACTCGATTCTCAGTGGTGCGTCATCGAGACCCAGAGCATCGCGCAGCTCGGCGAGGGCGTGCGACCGCGCCACGGGGTCGCTGGTGCGGTGGGAAAGGTGCCCCTGGAGAGTGTGTCGGGCGTTCAGCCCCACAGAGGCTCCCAGTTCTGCCAGTTCACCCCGACGGGCGGTCTTCAGCGTGACAGAGCCTTCCTCGCCGGCGGACCGCCTCACCTCGGTGAGCTGCTTCTCCCACCAGTCGGCGTTGGGGGGTAAATCAGGGACCACAACAGTCCGTGCCGGTGGTTGCTCGTCAAACCCGTCACGCAAAATCATTTCCACGAGGCTCTCTCCGGATTCCGTGGAGGGCGTCTCCACGACGAAGCCCTTTGCTCCGCGTATGCGTCCACCCCGGACACGAAAAACGTGGGCCGCTGCCACAAGACCGTCTGCCGCAACACCGAAGACGTCCGCATCGACGCGTTCGTCCAGAACCATGGTGTTTTTCATGAGGATTGTCTCGATTGCCTCCACCCTGTCCCGAATCTTTGCAGCTCGTTCAAATTCCAAGTTGGCCGCNGCATTGTTCATGGCGGCGCTGAGATCTTCCACGACGCCTTTGTCATTGCCGGCCATGAAGCTCGCGAGTGAGAGGGCCAACGCCTTGTGGTCGGGTTGGCTCACCCGTTGGACGCACGGAGCGGCACACTTTCCGATGTCACCTAAAAGGCAGGGCCGATTGTCCCGTTGCGCTTTGGTGTAGATGGTCTGGGAGCAGGAACGGACGGGAAATGCTTTGAGGATGGTGGACAGGGTGTCCCGGAGCGCGCCGGTTGTGGGGAAAGGTCCAAAGTATTTGGCGCCCTTAATGCCCTTCTTTCGGGCAAGAAAAACGCGAGGAATATCTTCCGCGACAGTCACCACCAGGTAGGGGTAGGACTTGTCGTCCCGGAAACGAACATTGAATTCGGGCTGAAACTCCTTGATCCAGAGATACTCAAGCTGCAAGGCCTGGCGCTCCGTGGGCACAAGCGTCCAGTCCACCGAAGAAGACGATTGCACCATACGTCGTGTTCTCTCGTGGAGTGTGACCGGATCCGCAAAATAACTCTGCAACCTGCTGCGGAGGCTCTTGGCCTTGCCGACATAGGTCACACGGCCTCGGGAGTCGAGGAACCGATACACACCGGGAGAACTCGGGATGTCACCCGAGACAGGTTGCCAATCGTAACGAGTGGCCACAGGCTAGCCCAGTGATTCCTTGAGGAAAGAGCCAGTGTGGGAGGCACGACTAGCGGCGACATCCTCAGGCGTTCCCTCCGCCACGATAGTTCCGCCCCCGGCTCCACCCTCAGGGCCTAGGTCAATCACCCAGTCAGAAGCCCTGATCACATCGAGGTTGTGCTCGATAATCATGACGGTGTTGCCCTTGTCTGCGAGGCCCTGCAGCACATCGAGCAGCTTCTTAACGTCGTGAAAGTGAAGACCTGTCGTGGGCTCGTCTAGGACATAGATAGTGCGTCCCGTGGAACGCTTTTGCAGTTCTGTCGAGAGTTTCACTCGCTGGGCCTCCCCGCCGGAGAGCGTGGTCGCCGATTGGCCCAGCCTGACGTATCCCAGACCCACATCGACCAGTGTTTTGAGGTATCGATGGATGGAACTGATCGGTTCGAAGAATTCCGAAGCGTCGGTAATCGGCATGTCGAGAACATCCGCAATTGTCTTTCCCTTGTAATGCACCTGGAGGGTCTCGCGGTTGTAGCGGGCTCCATGACACACCTCGCAGTCCACGTAGACGTCGGGGAGAAAGTTCATTTCGATGGTGATGGTTCCGTCCCCGGAACAGTTCTCACACCGGCCGCCCTTGACGTTGAAGCTGAAACGACCCGGCTGATAGCCGCGCATTTTTGCCTCTTGGGTCTCCGCAAAGAGAGCACGGATTTTGTCAAAGACACCGGTGTACGTGGCTGGATTGCTCCGAGGAGTGCGGCCAATGGGCGCCTGATCGACGTGGACAATTTTGTCGAGGTGGTCCACACCCTTGATTCGGGTGTGGAGGCCCGGTACGTGTCGTGCACCGTTGAGTGTGTTTGCGAGGGACCGATACACAATGTCATTGACGAGGGTGGACTTCCCAGAGCCGCTAACGCCGGTAATGGCCACCATCACACCCAAGGGAATATTCACGGACAGGTCACGGAGATTGTTAGCCTTGGCGCCCTCCACGGTGAGCATCCGTTTGGAGTCCACCGGTCGTCTCTCACGCACGGTGAACACGGATTCACGTCCGGAGAGATAATCCGCCGTGATGGAGCGCTTCTCCTTGAGCAGGCTGGCCAGGGATCCCTGGTGGACCACTTCGCCGCCAAATTCTCCCGCTCCTGGACCGATGTCGACTATCCAGTCAGCAGCCTGAATGGTTTCCTCGTCGTGCTCCACAACGATCAGAGTGTTCCCCAGGTCGCGGAGTTTTATCAAGGTGTCAATTAGCCGGCGATTGTCTCTCTGATGTAGCCCAATACTCGGCTCATCGAGCACATACAGGACGCCCGTCAGTCCCGAACCAATCTGGGTTGCGAGGCGAATTCTCTGCGCTTCACCCCCCGAGAGGGAGCCCGCACCCCTCGACATGCTCAGATAGTTCAGGCCGACTTCGAGGAGAAACTCGAGCCGCGCCCGGATCTCACGAAGAATGGGCGCCGCGATGGACTCGTCACGCTCTGACAGGTCAAGGCTGTTCATGAACTCGTGCGCGTCGGTCAGGCTCATGTCCGCGACATCCGAGATGGACAGACCCCCCACCCGCACGGCCAGAATCTCAGGACGTAATCTCTTTCCCGCGCAGGCTCCGCATTGAACTTCTCGGAGGTAATCGGAAAACCGTTGCTTACTCCACTCACTGTCGGTTTCGTGATACTTCCTCTCGATGTAGGGGATCACTCCTTCAAATCCAGAGGAGTACTTGACGTCACGACCAAAACGGTTCCGGTAACGCACCACCAGCTCAAAGTTGTTTCCGTGCAAGACGGCCTGCTGGATGCCCTCCGGCAGCTGTGACCAGGGAGTTCCCAAGTCGAAGTCCAACTCATCCGCGAGGCTACCCAACAGGTTGCGGAAATAGCCATAAAGGCCCTTGCCTGCTTGCGTCCAGGGCCGGATGGCTCCCGCCTCGATACTCAAGTCAGGATCACCGATCACCATGAGCGGATCCACCGCCTGAGTGAAGCCGAGGCCCGAACACGCCGGGCAGGCACCAAAAGGAGAGTTGAAGGAGAAGGTGCGTGGCTCAATTTCCGAAAGACCAACGCTGCAGCCATTACGGCAACTGAGCTTCTCGCTATAGGTCTGCTCCGTGTCGTCATCAACACCGTGAATGATGACGACACCGTCAGCGAGTTTGAGTCCCGTCTCCAGGGAGTCCGTCAGACGTCCAAGAATGTCCTCACCCAGCACGAGGCGGTCCACCACCACATCAATGTCGTGCTTTTTGGTCTTGGCCAATGCTGGGGCCTCCCCCATGCTGACCACGTCCCCATCGATGCGCGCCCGAGCAAACCCCTGTGAGTTGAGTGAGCGGAGCAAGTCAACGAACTCACCTTTCCTGCCGGACACCACCGGTGCAAGAATTTGGAACCGCCACCCCTTCTCGCCCCTCAGAATGCTGTCGGCGATGTCCTGAACACTTTGACGCCGAATTGGTTCTCCACATTCCACGCAGTGCGGAATCCCTGTTCGGGCCCACAAAAGCCGGAGATAGTCATAGATTTCGGTAATGGTGCCCACAGTGGAGCGCGGGTTTCTATTGGTGGACTTCTGGTCGATGGATACAGCGGGGCTGAGGCCTTCGATGACATCCACGTCCGGGCGGTCTACCTGACCCAGAAACTGGCGCGCATAGGCCGAGAGAGACTCGACATATCGACGTTGGCCTTCGGCAAAAATAGTGTCAAAAGCGAGGGAGGATTTACCCGAGCCCGAAAGACCCGTGAAGACGACCAGAGAGTCCCTCGGCAGAGTGACATCGACGTTTTTTAAGTTGTGAACACGTGCCCCTTTGACCCGGACGACGGAGGCGGAACGTGGTTTCTCGATGGGCACGTCCTCCAGTGTAGGCAGTCAGGGCTGTGCCCAAGCTCAGCCTCTCGCCCCCGTCATTTCGCGCAGTTCCCGCTTGAGCTCGAGCACCTCATCGCGTATTTTCGCCGCCAGTTCAAACTTCAGCTCACCCGATGCTTGCATCATTTGATCGGTGAGACTTGCGATCAATCCCGACAGCTCATCCGGGCCGCTCTTAACGATTTCCGCACGAACAAAACCCTCGCCTGCCTGACCAGGAACATTGCTCATGAGCTCATCGGTGTCGGCCTTTTCCCGGGCCAGCACCGCCGTGATATCTGCGATCTTTTTACGCAACGGTGTCGGGTCTATGCCGTGCTCTCGGTTGTAGTCGAGCTGTTTCTCCCGTCTCCGTCCGGTTTCACCGATCGCGTGCGCCATCGACTTTGTGACCTTTGAGGCATACATGTGAACCTCTCCCGACACGTTGCGTGCGGCACGACCGATCGTCTGGATCAGCGACGTGCTCGACCGCAGGAAACCTTCCTTATCCGCGTCCAGAATGGCGACCAGGGACACTTCGGGCAGATCGAGTCCCTCCCGGAGGAGGTTAATTCCCACGAGCACGTCGTACACACCGGCTCTTAACTCGGTCAGTAACTCAACCCGTCGAAGGGTGTCCACGTCAGAGTGCAGGTAGCGCACTTTGACTCCGGCATCGTCCAGGTAGTCGGTGAGGTCCTCCGACATCTTCTTTGTCAGTGTCGTGACAAGGACCCGCTCATTCTTCTCTACCCTCACACGAATCGACTCCAAGAGATCGTCGATCTGCCCTTCCACGGGTTTGATGACAATCTGCGGGTCCACAAGTCCTGTGGGGCGAATGATCTGCTCGACGACGGTATCGGAAAGCCCCAACTCGTAGGGACCTGGTGTTGCCGACAGGTACAGTTTTTGCCCCGTTCGCCCGAGGAACTCATCGAAGCGGAGCGGTCTGTTATCCATGGCGCTGGGAAGCCGGAAACCATGCTCCACGAGTGTTCGTTTTCTCGATGCGTCACCCTCGTACATCCCGCCAATTTGGGGAACGGTGACGTGGGATTCATCTATCACGGTTAGAAAGTCATCAGGAAAATAGTCGAGCAAACAATTGGGCGCCTCACCTGGCTGGCGCCCGTCTATATGGCGGGAGTAGTTCTCAATGCCAGAGCAAAAGCCGAGCTGCTCCATCATTTCCAGGTCATAGGTGGTCCGCATCCGCACTCGTTGCGCTTCGAGCAGCTTCCCTTGGCCCTCCAGCTCAGCTACCCGCTCCTCAAGTTCAGCCCGAATTGTGACCACTGCGCGTTTCATGGTCTCCGGAGAAGCGGCGTAGTGCGTGGCAGGAAATACGCTGATGGTCTCCTCGCCCGAGAGAGTGTCACCAGTAATGGGGTGCAGATAGCTCAACGATTCAATCTCGTCGCCGAACATTTCTATTCGAACGGCGAGCTCCTCGTACACCGGAATGATTTCTATGGTGTCCCCTCGGACCCGAAATGTCCCACGCTCGAACGCGATGTCGTTGCGCTCGTACTGCATCTGCACAAAGGCTTTGACAAGCTGCTCGCGGGAGATGTTCTGTCCTACCTGCAACGCCACCATCGCTTGGAAGTAGTCCTCTGGTGCTCCGAGGCCGTAGATACACGACACAGTGGACACCACAACGACGTCTCGTCGGCTGAGGAGTGAATTGGTGGTGGAGTGGCGAAGTCTCTCCACTTCGGCGTTGACCGAGCTGTCCTTCTCGATGAAGGTATCTGTTTGGGGAACATAGGCCTCGGGTTGGTAATAGTCGTAATACGAGACGAAATACTCCACTGCGTTGTGGGGCAACATATCGCGCAACTCCGTGGCAAGTTGCGCAGCCAGCGTCTTATTGTGCGCAAGCACCAGGGCGGGACGTTGTAGCCGCTCAATCAGCCAGGCTGTTGTTGCTGACTTACCGGTTCCCGTAGCTCCCAGCAACACGACGTCGGATTCCCCCGCAAGAATCCGGCTCTCCAGTTGGTCGAGGGCCTTGGGTTGGTCGCCACTCGGCGTGTAATCCGAGACAACTTCGAAGGGGCGAAAAGCGCGTGTTGGCTCCATGAGGCGAGTTTAGGAGCCGACCCGAGGAAAGCGCCGAGAGAGCTCGTGGAGTCGATCCGGCCACAAGTCTTCGAGTTCATCGAAGAGCTCGTGGGCAGCGCTCCTCGTTTCCTCGAGGCTGCCGGAGCAATCCACGACAGAATCAGCCATGGCTAAGCGCGCTTCATCCGACACTTGGGAGCCCACTCTTGCGCGCGCATCTTCCTCGGAGAATCCTCGGTGCTCCTGAAGCCGGGCGAGCCGCACTTCCTCCGGCGCGTGGACAACAATGACTGCATCAAATTCTGAGACAGAGCGCGCCTCCGCGAGCAAGGGAACCGCGTAGACAACGACGGCGTCTGGAGTTTCGGCCTGAATCGCGCTCAGCTCCGCGTCATAGAGCTCCCGTACTCTCGGATGAACGATGGCGTTCAAGCTCTCTCTGGCATCGGGATCGTGGAAAATCAGCTTCCCCAGTGCCTCCCGGTTGAGGGAACCAGTCTCGTCGAGCACGTCGGCCCCAAATTTCTCCCGAATGCCCTGCAGGGCAGGAGATCCAGGTTGAACGGCCTGGCGGGCAAGAATGTCCGCGTCGATCACTCGGGCGCCCCGCACGGAGAGGATGTCCGTGACGGTGGTTTTCCCCGCAGCGACCCCTCCGGTGAGAGCGACAACGGTCATGCCACTCCCCTAGAAGAAACACACGAGCGCGAACCCACCGTCGGAGGGCCCGCGCTCATGGTCAAGGATTAGTCTTCGTCGCCGACGAGCTTGTCGCGAAGAGCGGTCAATGCCTCGTCGTCCGACAGCGTCCCAGCCTGCTCCTCTGGGGCGGGCGCGACCGAACTGGAGTCCTCTGCCTCGCCCTCCGGGCGCTCAATTGGCTCGATGACAATGGATGCCATGTGAGCCACCTGGGCTTTGTGAGACTCCCAGCGAGCTTGTGCGTCGGCATATTGCTGCTCCCACACCTTGCGCTGGTCATCGAAGCCCTCGCGCCACTCACCAGTCTCGACGTTGAAGCCATCGGGGTACGCGTAAGCGCCCTTGGCGTCATATTCCGTCGGCATTCCATAGAGTGCAGGATCAAACTCAGTACCCTCGGGGTCTACCCCTTCATTGGCCTGTTTGATGGAGAGCGAGATACGACGACGCTCCAGGTCGATGTCAATGATCTTGACAAATACCTGGTCGCTCGTCGACACGACCTGTTCCGCGAGCTCGATGTGCTTCTCCGAGAGCTCAGAGATGTGAACGAGGCCCTCAATGCCATCAGCAACTCGGACAAAGGCACCGAAGGGAACGAGCTTGGTTACTGCTCCCGGTGCAATCTGGCCAATGGCGTGGGTGCGGGCGAAAATCTGCCAGGGGTCTTCCTGTGTGGCCTTGAGAGACAGCGATACACGCTCTCGGTCCATATCGACCTCGAGAACTTCCACCGTGACTTCCTGACCAACCTCGACCACTTCACTGGCGTGCTCGATGTGCTTCCAGCTGAGTTCGGAAACGTGCACGAGACCGTCCACGCCGCCGAGGTCAACGAAGGCGCCGAAGTTGACGATGGAGGACACAACACCCTTACGGACTTGACCCTTGGCAAGGTTCTCCAGGAAGGAAGAGCGGTCTTCACTCTGGCTGGCCTCGAGGAGCGCTCGACGTGAGAGAACCACGTTGTTGCGGTTCTTGTCGAGCTCCAGAATCTTCGCTTCCACCTCTTGGCCGAGGTACGGGGAGAGGTCGCGGACACGACGAAGCTCAATGAGCGATGCGGGAAGGAATCCGCGCAGACCAATGTCCACAATTAATCCACCCTTCACGACCTCGATGACCATTCCGGTGACAACGCCATCGGTTTCCTTGATCTTCTCAACATCACCCCACGCGCGCTCATACTGTGCGCGCTTCTTGGAGAGAATCAGGCGACCCTCTTTGTCCTCTTTCTGGAGCACAAGAGCCTCAATCGCGTCACCGACGGACACAACCTCTGAAGGGTTGACGTCGTGCTTGATGGAGAGTTCGCGGGAGGGGATGACGCCCTCTGTTTTGTAGCCAACGTCGAGAAGAACCTCGTCGCGGTCAATTTTCACGACGGTACCTTCGATCAGGTCTCCGTCGTTGAAGAATTTGAGAGTTTTCTCGACCTCTGCCAAGAAATCATCGGCGCTGCCGATGTCGTTGATTGCGATTTGCTTCGGACCGGCGGTCGTCTTAGATGTCATAGATTTAGGGACAATGGGTTTCTACTCGGGCTTCCTGCCTAAGCAGGTTGCATGCGGACACGATAAATCTCCCGGTTGGGCGACCCCCCAGTGTATCTCCAGCCCTCTACGTTGCACAAACCCTAGTGCGCGGCCTCGTTCCAGTTCGCTCCCCAGCCCAACTGAACGTCCAGGGGAACAAGAAGCTTTGCCGCTCCCCCCATGCGGGCAACCACGATTGATTCAAGCGCCTCTCGCTCACCCTGAAACACCTCAAAAACTAGCTCGTCGTGGACCTGCAGGATCATTCGTGACTGCAGGTCAGAGCCCGCAATGTCTGCCGAGATATCGCGCATGGCAATCTTGATGATGTCCGCCGCTGTGCCCTGAATGGGAGCGTTCAAGGCTTGTCGCTCGGCTGCTTCTCGAACAATCCGGTTAGGTGACGCAAGGTCTGGGAACGGGCGCCGACGACCGAAAAGGGTTTCGGTGAATCCATCCTGAGAGGCCTTGGTGACTACTGTCCGGAGGTAGTCGCGCACATTCCCAAACCGCCGAAAGTATTCAGACATGAGCTCTTTCGCCTCGCTCGGACTGATTGCCAGCTGTTGCGCTAAGCCATAGGCCGACAAGCCGTAGGCCAAGCCATAGCTCATGGCTTTCACCTTGGTACGCATGAGAGCGGTAACGTCCTCGGGGGTGCAGTCGAAAATGCGGGCACCAACAAACCTGTGCAGGTCTTCCCCACCCTGGAATGCCTCGATAAGGCCGGAGTCTTCCGACAGATGGGCCATAATCCGCATCTCAATTTGCGAGTAGTCAGCGGTCATAAGACCATCAGCCTCTGGAGACGCCACGAAGGTTGACCGGATTTCGTGCCCAACTTCGGTGCGAACGGGAATGTTTTGCAGATTTGGTTCTGACGACGACAGACGTCCGGTACTAGTTCCGGTCTGGTCAAAGGTGGTGTGAATCCGGCCGTCATCAGCCACGGAGGAAATCAACCCCTCCACTATCTGGTGGAGTTTTGTCGTGTCGCGGTGCGCCAGCAGCGCATCCAGGAAGGGGTGGGGGTTGGACACCTGGAGTTCCTGCAACGCCTTAGCGTCGGTGGTGTACCCGGTTTTGGTCGCCCGGGTTTTCGGCATCTGAAGGTCGTTAAACAACACCGTCTGGAGCTGCTTGGGAGAGCCAAGGTTAACTTCTCGCCCAATCGCTGCGAAAGCGTCAGCTTGGTGGGTGGCGCTCTGCGCCGCGAGCTCGGCACTGATTCTTCGCAACTCTTCGATGTTGCTCCCAATTCCCAGCCCCTCCATAGCCCCAAGGATGGGGACCAAGGGGAGCTCGATGGAGGACAAAACCTCCTGGGATTGCGCCTCGAGGCCCTCGTGGATACGCAACCAGAGAGACCGCACGAGCCACGCCTCAATGCCAGCCGGTAGGGCCCCGGCCTCGGGAAGGAGCTGGTTCGGGTCGGGCTCTGGAACGTCAACACCCAGGTGTTCCTTCACTAAGCCAGTCAGCGATGGTGTCTTTGCTGACGGGTTTCCCAACCAAAACGCCAAGCTGACATCGCCGGCAACCCTGAATCCCCCGCCGTGGCCGAGGGAACGGAGGATGGCCTTGGCGTCAAAACAGACCCATCCGGGCTCGTGTTCTGAGAGTGACCGGGTGAGTGGGAGGTGATCTTTACTCCCCGGTATCCAGGGGATTCGAATCGCTTCGGTGCTCGACGCGATGCCCACCTCGTGCAGGGAACCAGACGATGTGCGAATCGACAGCCCGAGAGGTTCGCTGGCGTGGCGTGAAATCCACGCCGCTAGCTCCTCATCGACCAGCGTTTTCTCCTGGGGAACCTCAACGGCACTACTCGTGGCTACTGGTTCCGCAGTCGGCTGGTCTGGTGACACCCCCGCGAGCTCCAGGACTCGAGTCTTCAAGGTCTTGAACCCCAACGCGCTGAAAACGCGAGCCACTGCATCGGCGTCGATTGGCCCGCGCTCGAGGCTGTCAAGCGTTGCTCCAAGGTCGACATCCGTGAGGAGCCGGTTGAGCTCTCGATTCCGTATGGCTCGGTCCTTCTGGTCTCGCAGGTTTTGCCCGACCACACCGGTTATATCCTCGGCATGCTCGAGGACGCTGTCTAGGGACCCGTACTGGGTAATCCACTTGACCGCGGTTTTCTCACCGACTTTGTCGATACCCACCAGATTGTCGCTGGTCTCGCCGACCAGGGCGGCAATGTCGGGATATTTGTGCGGGGGTACCCCATAGCGCTCCTCGACGGCTGCCGGGGTGTATCGCTTGAGCTCGGCCACCCCGCGGGCATTGGGATACAGCACAGTAACCCGGTCATTAACCAGCTGGAACGTATCGCGGTCTCCTGAGACCACCAACACATCAAACCCCGCCTCACTTCCCGTGTGAGCGAGGGTTGCGAGTATGTCATCAGCCTCGTAATCCTCTTTCGTCAGTGTCACTACCCCCATGGCGGCGAGCGCCTCTTGAAGGAGGGGAACCTGCCCAATGAATTCCTCGGGTGTGTCACCTCGCGTCGCCTTGTATTCCGGATAAATGCGTGTCCGGAAGGAGAATCGTGAGAGATCAAACGCCACAGCGACGTGGGTCGGATTTTCCTTCTTCAATAGCCCGAGAAACATAGAAATGAAGCCGTGAATGGCATTGGTGTGTTGTCCCTCAGGGGATACAAAGCTGTCCACAGGCAGGGCGTAAAAGGCCCGAAACGCCAGCGAGTGACCGTCAATAACCATCAAGGTAGGCTTGTCACTCACAGCCCCAGCCTACAAGCCTGGGCCACAGCCAAGGAGAGCCCATGATCGCCTTCCCGGAGGGCATGGACCCCGCTCTCATTGCTCGCCTGGTGGACACGCAGGGAGGGGAGCTAGCCCGAAAAATGGGTATTGAGCTCCTGGAGCTTGGGGCTGAGCGATCCGTGGCCCGCATGCCAGTGGAGGGAAACAGGCAGGTTGTCGGGCTCCTCCACGGGGGCGCTCACGTCGTACTGGCGGAATCCTTGGGTTCGATGTCCTCTGCAATTCACGCTGGCCCCGACAAGATTGCGGTCGGAATCGAAATCAACGCCACCCATTCCCGATCGGTAACTGAAGGCTTCGTAGAGGCCACCTGCGAAGCACTCGTTCTCGGACGGACACTTGTGACCCACCAAATCACGATCCGGGATCAGGCAGGTAACCGGCTTTCGACAGTGCGGATGACAAACTACATCAAGGACGCGAAGCCCTAGATTTCAGGGTTGTCCGACTTCTCCGCCAACTGGTCAATCACTGTTTGAGCGACCTCTTTCATGGTCAAACGACGGTCCATCGAAGCCTTCTGAATCCACCGGAATGCCTCGGGCTCGGTAAGCCCCATGGTGTTGTTCAGAATCCCTTTGGCCCGATCCAGTATTTTCCTCGTCTCGAGGCGCTCGGACATGTCGGCAACCTCGTCCTCCAGAGCCTGAATTTGGGCATATCGCCCCAGAGCGATATCGATCGCCGGGATGAGGTCGCTGGGCGTGAAGGGCTTCACCACATACGCAAGGGCGCCCGCCTCACTGGCACGCTCCACAAGCTCTCGCTGTGAGAAGGCGGTGAGCAGTACCACCGGGGCAATCTTCTTCTTCGTGAGAATCTCTGCAGCGGAAATCCCGTCCATGAGAGGCATCTTCACGTCCATCACAACCAAATCTGGACGAAGTTCCTCAGCGAGGGCAACAGCTTTTTCCCCATCAGCGGCCTCGGCAATCACCTCAAAACCGTGATCGCGCAGGGTTTCCACGATGTCAATCCGAATTAACGACTCGTCTTCCGCGACGATGACACGCTTCGCTGCGACAGATTCGGGGGGCTTTTCACTCACGAGTCGAGCCTACGGTATGGTCGTTACGCACACTCGTGTGCGACAGGCCGGATTGGCGGAATGGCAGACGCGGAGCACTCAAAATGCTTTGTCCGAAAGGGCGTGTGGGTTCAAATCCCACATCCGGCACACAAATCTAGAGGACAGCTACAGACTCTTCTTGGCCGATGACGTGGACTCTCAGGTCGTTGGTAGTTCCCACGGTTCCTGGAGGGGAACCCGAAATTACGACGACCTTGTCCCCCACCTCGACTAAACCGTTCTCTAGCAATGCCTTGTCGACCTGGGGAAACATCTCGTCAGTGTGCTTCACCCGTGGGGTGGCAAAAGATTCAATTCCCCACGTTAGCGCGATGCGTCGTCTCGTGTCCTCAGCGGGCGTGAACGCAATCATCGGAATGCGAGAACGCAACCGAGACATGCGCCTGGCGGAGTCACCAGACTCTGTGAAAACACAGAGGAACTTGGCTTCGACGAACTCCGCTACTTCCGCTGCCGCGAGGGTTATGGCACCTCCTTGGGTGCGCGGCTTCGTGCCCAGAGGTGGAATCCTTCCCAAGCCATGTTCCTCAGAAGATGCGAGGATTCGAGCCATTGTGGCGACCGTCACGGCTGGGTACTTACCGACGCTGGTCTCGCCGCTGAGCATGACAGCGTCCGCCCCGTCGAGGACCGCATTGGCAACATCGGAGGTTTCCGCGCGAGTGGGGACTGGAGCATCGATCATGGACTCCAGCATCTGGGTAGCAACAATGACGGGTTTGGCCATCTTCCGGGCCATCTCAATCGCCATCTTCTGGACAATGGGGACGGTCTCCGGCGGAAGCTCAACGCCGAGGTCGCCACGCGCCACCATGATTCCATCAAATGCGTCCACAATCTCTTCGAGCGCATCGACGGCTTCGGGCTTCTCAATTTTTGCGATTACCGGGCACGAGCGACGCTCTTCCCGCATGATCTCGCGGACTCGATCCACATCCGATGCGATGCGCACAAAGCTCAACGCTATGTAGTCACACCCCAGGGCAAGACCCCAGCGCAAATCCGCCTCGTCCTTGTCGGACAGAGCTGGTGCCGAGACCGCAACACCGGGCAGGTTAATGCCTTTATTGTTGGACACCATTCCGCCGACGATGACCTTGGTCACAACGTCCTCTGCTCCAGAGGAGACCGCCTCAAGGCGAACCTTCCCATCGTCAATGAGGAGGGTGTCACCAGGTCGAACATCACCCGGCAAACCTTTGTAGGTGGTTCCTACGAGTTCCTTTGTTCCCTCCACGTCCCGAGTCGTGATGGTGAAGGTATCGCCATTTTTGAGTTCGTGAGGACCATCGGCAAACTTTTCCAACCGAATCTTTGGTCCTTGCAAGTCAACCAACACGCCAATCGGTTTGCCGGCATCGTCGGCAGCTCGACGAACAGTGGAATAGATCTCCTCGTGCACGTCGCGAGCCCCGTGGGACAAGTTCATCCGAAAGATGTTCGCTCCAGCGTCCAGGACGGCCATGATGTCGTCGTAGCTCGAGGTGGCAGGGCCAAGGGTGGCCACAATTTTGGCGCGTCGCATGGAATCCTTCGGTGGTGTTAGACGTGCAGGGGCTGATCTGTTGCCTTGACGGGCGCTGGTAACAGCGTACTGCCTTCAAGGAACCGATCGACCTCTGCGGCAACGGCTCGTCCCTCGGCGATTGCCCAGACGATCAGCGACGCACCGCGGCCAGCATCGCCGGCCACAAACATCCCAGGAACCTCTGTTGCGTAGGAAGAATCCCGAGCGATGTTCCCTCTTGCATCAACGCCAAGCCCAATCTGCTCTTCGACCTTTTCGTGCTCAGCCCCCCGATACCCGAGGGCCAGGAGCACCAAGTCGGCCGGGATTTCACGCTCAGTGCCGGGAGCCGGGAAGCGACCTCCGTCGCGGTACTCCGTTTCGCACACCACAATTGCTCGAACCTCGCCCGCGTCATTGCCGAGGAATTCAACGGTGGAGGCGAGGTACTCGCGCGCTCCTCCCTCTTCGTGGGCGCTTTGCACCTGGAACAGAATGGGGTCAAGCGGCCATGGCGTGTCAGAGGGTCTCTCGTCTGGCGGTTGCTTACCAATGGCGAGCATGGTGGTCGATAGCGCGTTCTGGCGGTGGGCAGTTCCTAAGCAGTCCGCTCCGGTATCCCCGCCACCCAAGATGACCACGTGCTTACCTTCAGCCTGGATCAGATCTGCGGGGTTGTCACCGGCTTGGACCCTGTTCGACGGGGTCAGGTACTCCATGGCGTTGTGGATGCCCATCAAGTGGCGACCGGGGATGTCAATGTTCCTCGGAACGCTGGCGCCCGTCGCGATGATGACGGCGTCGTAGCGCTCTCTGATCTCGTCCCAGGTAATGTCGACGCCGACCTCGACTCCTGCGCGGAACCGGGTGCCCTCTGCTTGCATCTGGGCAAGCCTCTGGTCGAGGTGAATCTTTTCCATCTTAAAATCTGGAATTCCATAGCGCAGAAGACCACCAATACGGTCGTCGCGTTCGAACACAGCGACCGTGTGCCCGACACGAGTCAACTGTTGGGCGGCGGCGAGTCCAGCGGGACCGCTCCCGACCACGGCAACCGTTTTGCCGGTAAGACGCTCGGGGGGAACCGGGTGCACCCAGCCTTCTTCCCACGCCTTATCAATGATCGACACCTCAATCTGCTTGATGGTTACCGGCGGCTGGTTGATGCCCAACACACAGGATGACTCACACGGAGCAGGGCAGAGGCGACCGGTGAACTCCGGGAAGTTGTTGGTTTCGTGGAGTCGTTCGATAGCTTGGCGACCATCACCTCTGCGAACTAGGTCGTTCCACTCAGGAATGAGGTTCCCCAGGGGACATCCCTGATGGCAGAAGGGCACACCGCAGTCCATGCAACGGGAGGCCTGGCGCGTGAGCGCACCTTGATCCCTTGGTCCGTAGACCTCTTTCCAGTCTCCGATTCTCACTTGCACGGGGCGCCTCGGAGGGAGCTCGCGGTCCGTGTACTTCATGAATCCCCGAGGGTCAGCCACCAGTCACCTCCAGGATCCGGTTCCAGACTTCATCCCCATTGGGGTCCAAGCCCTCACGTTCGGCGTTTTCTCGGGTCCGAAGGACTGCCTGGTAGTCGCGGGGAGTGACCTTCACGAAACTGTCAACGGTTCCCGCGACATCAGCGAGGAGCCGCTGCGCCAAAGGAGATCCGGTCAGGGTGTGATGGCGCGAGAGCAGATCAACAAGGATCTCCTTGTCGACGCTGCCGAGCGGTCCGACCTCAAGTTCCCCCGAACTCAGCGCCTCACGGTTGATTCGCTCGGAACGAAGCTTCCACACATACGCGGTCCCACCCGACATACCAGCCCCCAGGTTTCGCCCGGTTTCACCCATGATGACTGCGAGCCCACCTGTCATGTATTCCAGGGCATGGTCTCCCACACCCTCAACCACTGCGGTGGCACCAGAGTTTCGAACCAGGAATCGCTCCCCCACAACCCCGGAGATGAATAGCGAACCAGACGTTGCCCCATAGCCGATGACGTTGCCCGCAATCACATTGCGCTCCGGCGGGAAAAGCGAACCTTCCGCCGGACGAACGATGACGGAGCCGCCAGAAAGGCCCTTGCCGACGTAGTCATTTGCGTCACCCCACAGGGTCAACGTGATTCCACCAGGGAGGAAAGCTCCCAGCGATTGCCCCGCCGCACCCTTCAGCGTCACCTGGATGCTGTCTGCGGGAAGACCGTGTTCGCCATGGGCTTTCGTGACCTCGTGGCCCAGCATGGTTCCCACCGCTCGCTCCGTGTTACGAATCTCGCGCTCGATGCGAACCCGCTCCCCCGCAACCAGAGCGGGCTGGGCGAGGCGTATGAGTTCAATGTCGAAGTGTTGGTCAATCTCGTGGTCTTGGTCCTCGCTGTGGTGGGTTGAGACGCCCGGTGTGACGTGGTCGGACGACAGAATCGGCGACAGGTCCAAACCGTCGGCCTTCCAGTGCGACACTGCCCGTTGCACATCGAGGAGCTCCACGTGCCCAATCGCCTCGTCCAGCGANCGGAAGCCCAAGGCGGCGAGATACTCGCGNACTTCTTCGGCAAGNAACTCGAAGAACGTCTTAACGAACTCGGGCTTGCCGGAGAAGCGTTTGCGAAGCTCAGGGTTCTGAGTCGCAACCCCCACCGGACAGGTGTCCAAGTGACACACCCGCATCAAGATGCAGCCGCTGACGACCATCGGGGCGGTCGCAAAACCAAACTCCTCCGCTCCGAGCAGCGCCGCGATGATCACATCGCGACCGGTCTTCATCTGGCCATCAACCTGGAGGGTGACGCGTCCGCGCAGGTTGTTGCGCATGAGAGTTTGCTGAGCTTCCGCAAGACCGATCTCCCAGGGAGTTCCCGCGTGCTTCAGGGAGTTCAAGGGGCTAGCACCCGTTCCGCCGTCGTGCCCAGAAATCAGGACCACGTCAGCTTTCGCCTTCGCCACTCCGGTGGCGACCGCTCCAATTCCCGACTGGCTCACGAGTTTCACGTGGACGCGAGCGCTCGGGTTCGAGCGCTTCAGGTCAAAAATCAGCTGCTTGAGGTCCTCAATGGAGTAAATGTCGTGGTGAGGTGGTGGTGAGATAAGGCCGACACCGGGGGTTCCGTGGCGCAGGAGCGCAATCCACGGATACACCTTGTTGGAGGGAAGCTGGCCGCCCTCACCCGGTTTTGCCCCCTGGGCCATTTTGATCTGTAGGTCTTCGGCCATGGTGAGGTAGAAGCTGGTCACACCAAATCGACCAGAGGCAATCTGCTTAATCTTGCTGCGAATCTTCGGGTCGCGGAGACGCTCCGGCGACTCGCCGCCCTCACCTGTGTTGCTTCTCGCGCCCATCTCGTTCATGGCCTCGGCGAGCGTTTCGTGCATCTCCGGGGAGATAGCCCCCATACTCATGGCGCCGGTGGTGAAGCGTCTGATGATGTCACTAGCCGGTTCCACATCATCCAGTGGAACTGGAGTGCGCTCAGCCGTCTTGAGAGCGAACAGCCCCCTCAGGGTCATGAGCCTCTCGGCCTGATCGTCTACGGACTTCGTGTATTCGCGGAAAATGTCAAAGCGCCCACTCCGCGTCGAGTGTTGGAGCTTGAATACTGTTTCGGGGTTGAACAGGTGCGGAGGCCCCTCCCGGCGCCATTGATACTCTCCACCCACGGCGAGACGCTGGTGGGGGTTGGCGACAGCTGTTGCGGGGTAGGCACTGCGGTGTCTCTCCCCGTTCTCCTCCGCCAGAATGTCGAGATCAACGCCCCCCAGGATGGTGGTGGTTCCCGTGAAATACTGAGCGACCAGCTCTTCGCTAAGACCCACCGCCTCGAACGCTTGAGCTCCGGCATACGAGGCAACCGTTGAGATTCCCATTTTGCTCATAATCTTCAGAACACCCTTGCCCAGAGCCTTGATGACGTTTGCCACGGCCTTCTCTGGGGTGATGTTCTCGATAACGCCCTGACGGACCAGCAGTTCAACGCTCTCCATCGCGAGATACGGATTAACAGCGGAGGCTCCAAAGCCAATCAGCAAGGCGACGTGGTGAACCTCGCGAACATCCCCTGTTTCAACTACCAGACCAGCCTGCATGCGCTTATGGCCGCGAATGAGGTGGTGGTGTACGGCGGAGAGCATCAACAGCGAAGGAATCGGTGCCAGGTCCCGGGTTGAGTCTCGGTCACTGAGCACTACAAACTGGGCTCCAGCATCCACCGCGCGATCCGCTTCCTCGCACAGCTCGTCAAGGCGTTTCCGCAGGCCTTCTGCGCCGTCGTCAGCGCGATACAGCCCGGACAAAGTCACTGATGCTTTTTCCCCACTAGGCAGACGAATGTGCTCAATCTTGGCCAGTTCGTCGTTATCGATAACGGGGAATTCCACCGACACCTGCGCGGCGTGCTCAGGTGTCGCGTCCAGCAGGTTCCTCTCGGGACCAAGACCGCAGGACATCGACGTCACCACTTCCTCCCGAATAGAGTCCAGAGGCGGGTTCGTGACCTGGGCAAACTGCTGGGAGAAGTAATCAAACAGGAGTCTCGGTCGATCGGAGATGGCTGCGATCGGGGTGTCGGACCCCATTGCGCCCAACGGCTCTGCGCCGTGTTGGCCCATGGGTGCGAGTAACACGCGAACCTCTTCTTCGGTATACCCGAAGGTGCGTTGGCGGCGGGTGATCGACGCTGGCGTGTGAACAATGTGCTCACGCTCGGGCAGTTTTTCTAGCTCAATTCTCTGGTCCCGCACCCAGTCACCCCAGGGCTCTTTGTGTGCAAGTTGCTGCTTCAGTTCATGATCTTCGATGAGGCGACCCTCAACGGTGTCGGCAAGCAACATCGAGCCGGGGCGAAGCCGACCCTTCCTCACCACGGTGGAGGGGTCAACATCCAGGACGCCGATCTCGCTCGCGAGAATGATCAGACCGTCTGAGGTGATGACGTAGCGCCCGGGTCGCAGACCGTTGCGGTCAAGCGTCGCACCCACCAGCGAACCGTCGGTAAAGACGAGCGCTGCGGGACCATCCCATGGCTCCATGAGGTTGGAGTGATATTCATAGAAGTCCCGAACTGAGGGGTCCATATCGGACTGGTTCTCCCAGGCCTCGGGGACCATCATCATCACGGCATGGGGCAAACTTCGGCCCGCAAGTGTCAGAAGCTCCACGGTCTCATCGAACGATGCCGAGTCCGAGCCTCCCTCGCTCACGATGGGGAACAGCGGAGAGAGGTCTCCCAAGGTGTCGGACTGCATTTGCGACTGACGGGCACGCATCCAGTTGCGGTTGGCGCGAATGGTATTTATTTCACCGTTGTGCGCGATGAGCCGGAACGGCTGCGCCAATGGCCACGACGGGAAGGTGTTGGTGGAATAGCGCGAGTGCACCAGCGCCAGTGTTGATTGGAATCGCTCGTCACTCAGGTCGGGAAAGAACGGCTCCAACTGGAGAGTGGTAACCATGCCCTTGTACACCAGGGTTCTACACGACAGTGACGGGAAATATGACCCCAGCTCTCTCTCCGCACGCTTTCGGAGACGGAAAGTCAATCGGTCGAGGTCAATACCCGAGAGGTGGTGACCCTTGTCCGTGCGAGCGGTGGAGGCCACGAAGAGCTGCTCAAACGCCGGCATAGCGGCCCGCGCAAGGTCTCCCACAACATCCGGGCTGTGGGGTACCGCGCGCCAACCCAGAACATCCAATCCTTCGTCGGCTGCAATCGCAGCAATCGCAGACTTCTCGGTGTGGCGGGAGTCCACATCGAGGGGCAGGAACGCCATTCCCACGGCATAACTCCCCCGCGCTGGGAGGGCAAAGTCGACGACCTCACTGAAAAACAG
>JGI10211J34971_10001265_pt1 | contig 21083 bp, 16 predicted proteins | sample Etolagsediment_FD_34971 | JGI IMG/M metagenome (IMG submission 34971)
AAACTCTTGTGGAATGAGTCTATCATTTTCAGTAATGAGATAAAAACTCTCTTTATTTTCATGGAGTGCTCTATGAATCTCTTTGAGAACATCGCCAACACTCCAGCCTTTGCCAACAAAGTGTTTTTGCGTCTGTAGAGCTTGTGCTTCTTGAACAATTGTGTCTATTTTTCTTAAAAGCTCAGAGTTATACAGGCCGTTCACCTCTTTTGTATCTATAAGAACTTCCATAGTAACACTTCCTCGAAGTTCATGATCTACTGAGGCAGTTGCTATTTTTATAGGAGAGTCATCTGGTTGCCATGAAAGTGTGTCGTGTTTAAACTCAATGTGTGCCGCAGCATACGTCCAAACTATGATGATAACTATACTTGTAGCAACGATTTTTTTAGCATGATTTACACTAAAGTCGGCTATAGAAATTAAAAGAGCATCCATCTTAGCAGTTTTTTCAAGGTGTATCTCTTTTGCAGGTTTGATTGGGAGAACTGCTAAGAGTGCAGGGAGTAAAATGATGGTATTAAAAAGAGCTATCATAACGCCAAGTGCTGCAAAAATTCCAAGGTCAGCTATAGGCGAGATAGATGCAGTTGAAAATGAGAGTAGTCCAGCTGCAGTTGTAAGGGAAGTCATAATGATAGCAAGACCAGAGTGCCCAAGAGAGTAGCTAATGGCTGCGTTTTTATCTTTATGCTCGTTAAGATGTTTAAAAAACATTGCAAGAAGGTGCACAACAGCCCCGATTCCAACGGCAAGTAAAAAAGAGGGAAGGATTTGAGTCGGTATAGTTATAGGTGTACCAATAAGAGCCATAATTGCTATAGTAGTAAGCAAAGAGATAACTACGATAAAGATAGGTAAAAGAACCGCACTTACTCTACGAAAGATAACAAAAAGAAAAACCATCATCATAAGTAAAACGAGTTTTACAAACTTTTGCATATCTTTTTGAACTGACTGTTTGTTGTAGTCATTGACTGCGAGTGATCCGGCTATAAAAACCTTAAAACCCTCTATGTTAAACTCCTCTGCGATTTTTGTAGCAGCTCCTACCATTTCGCTCTTTGAGGGGTCGCTTAAAAACTCTGCTTCTTCTTCTGAGGTCTCCTCACCAAAACCCTCAAGTGCATTTAGATTTTTATTTGCTTCGTAGGCACTTGGCTCTAGTATGATAGTAGTCATGCTCAATGCTTCGTTGTAGAGAAGGTTTTTGTACATGGCGTTTGAGAGTGCTGTTTTTTTAATACTCTCTAACTCCTCTTGTGTTTGAGGAAAATTTTCAAAAAGCTCTTCAACTATAAGTCTATCTCCCTCTCCTCTTGTGTTTCTTGCATTTATAAGTGAAGTTATATCGTTGAGGTGAGGAACACCATTTGCAAGTTTTTTGTGTAGCGTTTGGAGTTTTTTGAGGCTTTGTAGATTGAAGATATCTTCTGTCTCTACAACTACCAAAATCTTCTCATCCTGTCCAAACTGCTCTTTAAACTTCTCATAACTGACAAGTGCAGGGTCCTCTTGATGTAAAAAACCCTCGGTTGAAGTGTCAATTGTGATTTTTGTGATATTTGAGAGTATGAGGAGTGTCATGATTAAGACAAATGCCACTATCTTTTTGGGATGCTGAGTGATTGTTACACCCATTTTTTCTAAGCTTGATTCGCTTTTTGTTCTCCAGTTCATAAAACCGCCTTAATTGTAATTAAGAAATAGTAACTTTTTTACATTAGCTCAATGTTAATAGAGGCGAAAAGCATAAAAATCTATTTATGCTATAGTTAGCAGAAATATTTCTAAGGATTATTATGTCAAGTCATACTAAAAAAAGAGTACATGAACATCTTATGCAACTCTTTGTACTCTTGATTGGAGTCACTATTTGGTTCTCTCCAACACCTGAGGGACTTCAAACGCAGGCATGGCATCTTTTTGCTATCTTTATCACGGCTATTATCTCTGTAATCTTTAAAGCACTGCCGATTTTAACCTCCTCAATCATCGCTCTTGGTGTTGTTGTCCTCACTGGTACACTTACACCGCAACAGGCTTATAGCGGATTTTCACAGGGTTTTATCCTACTTATCATAGTGGCGTTTTTAATTGCTCGTGGTGTTATAAAGTCAGGTCTTGGTAAACGCATAGCTTTTTTAATCATCAAAAAGTTTGGCAAATCTAGCTTAGGTTTGGCATACTCTGTCATAGCAGCAGATATGTTTATCTCTCCGGCATTTCCAAGCAACACGGCACGCTCAGGTGTACTTTTTCCACTTGTAAACGCACTCGCAGCAGATAGTGGCTCAAAGATAGCTGATGGAACACGCAAAAAACTTGGTTCGTTTTTGATGATGGCATCAATGGCAGGTCTTACACTCTCTTCCACACTTTGGCTCACAGCAATGGCAGCAAATCCTGCAGGTGCGAAGATGGCGGAGGGTTTTGGTGTAAGCATCACATATGGTTCTTGGGCTTTGGCTGCATCTGTGCCTGTTCTGGTACTCTTTTTTCTTGTTCCTTGGGTGATTTATAAGATTTATCCTCCTGAGATAAAGCATACTCCAGATGCTCCGCTTATCGCACAAAAAGCATTAGATAAAATGGGTAAAGTCCACAAAAATGAGTGGATTATGGGTGCTACTTTTATAGCTATGGTATTTTTATGGATTATGTCTGGGAGTTGGGGACTTGACAAAACTGCGGTGGCATTTATGGGACTTGCAGTTTTGATGGTGGCAAATATTTTTACTCTTGATGATATGAGAGAGGAGGGTAATGCCCTTGGAACTCTTGTTTGGTTTGCCATTCTTTTTGCTATGAGTGTATACTTAAACAAACTCGGCTTCATGGGTTGGTTAGGTGATCATATCTCTCGCGTGGTCTTTGGCTACTCTTGGGGTGTTGTTTATGTGAGTCTCATTCTTGCTTATGTACTTATTCACTACTTTTTTGTTTCACAAACAGCACAGATGTTAGCTCTTTTTGCTGTTTTTTTAGAAGTGGGCATAAATGCAGGAGTTCCCGCTGAGATGATGGCACTTATGCTTTTGTTTGCTACAAATTTTAACGCCATCATAACACCGCAAGGCTCTTCTGCAAATGTTATCTATGTGGGAAGTGGTTACATAGAAGCAGGGGAGATTTATAAGGTTGGGGGAATTGTCACTCTTGTCAACACTCTTGTTTTTCTAAGCATAGGCACAGTATGGATGCTTGTGATTTTATAGGTTAGATGATTATCTTTATTTAACATAAGAAAACCAGTAGAGTAGATACTCTACTGGAAACTTAGTTTGGCTTTTTTGAAGCTCTTATTTTCTTTTTGGCTTTAGCTTTTTTTTTCTCTTTTTTCTTTTTATCAAGTTTAACTTTTAATTTTTTTTGTTCTTCTTTTTTAGCCTTGCTTTTTTTCTTCTCTTTCTTTTTTAAAGCTTTCTTTTGAGCTTTTTTTGCTACTTTTTTCGCTAAGGTAACTTCCTCTTTTGTTGTTTCGTTTTGAATTTTCTTTGCCATTTAAAGCTCCTTCTTTTTAATCTGTGAACATTCTACAGTTAAAAGAACTAAAGTTAACTTAAGAAGGTATGCAGTGATTTTTAAGAGTAGGCTAACTGGTACGACTTTATGTATATTTAGGGTGTCTGTAAATTTTGTTTTAGTTATATCAAATTAGTAGTTTTCTCTTTTGGAGATTTCACAAAACAAGCTATAATATATCCTTAAAATAAATTGGGAAGAATGTATATGTCAATAGCAGAACAAGAAATTAAAAAATTTGAAAGTGGTGACTGTGATGAAAATAAGGTTTTTTATCAAGCAATGGAAGAGGTTATTTATTCTATAGGACCTCTTTTAGAGGCTGATGAAAGGTACACAAAACATGCAATACTTGAGAGACTTGTCGTTCCAGATAGGGTTATAAAGTTTAAAGTATCTTGGTTGGATGACAACAATAATATTCAGGTAAATACTGGTTTTCGTGTTCAGTTTAACAATGCTCTTGGGCCATACAAAGGGGGACTGCGTTTTCACCCAAGTGTAAATGAGGGAATTTTGAAGTTCTTAGGTTTTGAGCAGATACTCAAAAACTCTCTAACAGGTCTTCCAATTGGTGGAGCAAAAGGTGGAAGTGACTTTGACCCTAAGGGCAAGTCAGACTTTGAAGTGATGAAGTTTTGTTCGGCGTTTATGACAGAGCTACATAAATATATAGGTGCTCGCATTGATGTTCCAGCAGGTGATATTGGAGTAGGGGCAAGAGAGATAGGTTATCTTTTTGGTGAGTACAAAAAAATCACCTCTTCGTATGAGGGAATCTTAACCGGAAAACCTTTTGTTTTTGGTGGCTCACTTATGCGCCCTGAAGCGACTGGATATGGTGCAGTGTACTTTACAGAGACTATGCTTGAAATGGAGGGAAAAGAGTCACTTGAGGGAAAAATATGCACCGTAAGTGGAGCAGGAAATGTTGCACTTCATGCCATAGAGAAGCTACAACAACTCGGAGCAATCCCTGTTACTTGTACGGACTCAAGAGGAACTATCTATGATTCTCGAGGTGTTGACTTGTGTCTGCTTAAAGAGATAAAGTTAGAACGCCGTGGCTCACTTGAGGAGTATATAAAAACACACTCTGACGCAAAGTACATTCCTGTCGATGAATATCCTGAGGGTGGGCATGCTGTTTGGGATATTCCATGTTATGCTGCATTTCCATGTGCTACACAAAATGAGCTTACAGACATAGATGCTCAAAATCTCATAGTAAATGGTGTGGTAAGTGTAACAGAGGGTGCAAACATGCCTTGTACTCCAAAAGCTATCAATGACTTTTTAAGCCACAAAATCTGTTTTGCTCCTGCAAAGGCTGCAAACGCAGGTGGTGTAGCTGTGAGTGAGTTTGAGATGGCTCAAAATGCTTCTATGAGTAAGTGGACATTTGAGGAGGTCGATGAGAGACTCAAAATCACAATGCAGCAAATCGCTAAACGAGTGGCGTTGACTGCAAAAGATTATGGTGTAGAGGGTAACTATGTAGATGGTGCGAACATTGCAGGGTTTAAAAAAGTAGCGGATGCTATGATAGCTGAGGGGATTTAGAGATACCATATGTATAAAATTCTTGCTATATTCCTTATCTTTTTTACTACAACACTCTTTGCTTCAGACATAAAGTACACACCTTTCATGGAATCTCAGATTGAGTTAGTCTATAAAATAAATGATGACAATATTACACAGTCTGAGATAGAGTCGCTTCTTGAAATACAAAACAGCTCTTATGAAAAAGCACTCAACAACATGATGTCAAGTAAAGATGAGTTTGTTAAAAACTTAGATATGTATGAAAATGAGATGTTTTCTATCAAAAAAATCATGGCTATAAATAAGCGAGCAGGAAATAACTATGCTCTCTTAAGAGATGAAGTAAACCTGAAAATTCTTGAACTTTTACAGAGCCAAAATCTTATGCTTAAAAATATTTTGCTCTCTTTGGACTCTGAAGATATAGAGGAGTACAAAACAAAACTCCAACAATTTACAAAAGAGTATAAAGAGAGAGTCAATGAGATTTATAGTGTAGATTATCACTCCTATTTAGAGCTTCCTCAAACATCAACAATTATGAGTGATGCGCAGCAGAACATCAAAGAGTACTATGCTATGTATGAGATTAGCCAAGACATTGTGAGCTATCTTTATAAGTTTGACAAGAAGATGTATAGCCTCAACAAGTACTCAAAGTATCATCTCATCGCATTAGCTGTAGTTGTAAATAAAAATGCGATTGTGCAAAAGCTAGACGGTGTTCTTTACACTTATGGGCTGAGTGTGATGAAGCTCATTTTTATACTTTTTTTGATTTTAGGTGTTTACTTCTTTAGAAAAGTTGTCTATGTTCTTTTGGAGAACTATATACTTCAGATAGACTCACTCAAAAAGTACTCAAAAGAGATTTTAGATGGGCAGAGAAAACCCTTAGAGTTGCTCATGATTTTAATAAATCTTCATATGATTTTGTATGTCTACAATAGCTTTAGTACAGATAAAACAATCTCTGGTGCATTTAACATTATGTATGTGTTTTTTGTAACATGGATGGTTTATAAGCTTATAAACACGGTGGCAAAAATCAAACTTAGTAATGTCCAAAACTCTGATGCAAAGATGAAAAACGACCTTATAAATGTAGGGCTAAAAATTCTTAATTTTATCATTTTAGTTATAGGTTTGTTGGTAATACTCTTTTTTGCTGGTGTTAATCTTACAGCAGTTCTCTCAGGTCTTGGAATAGGTGGGTTTGCAATGGCGTTTGCAGCAAAAGATACCATCTCAAACTTTTTTGGAACGGTCTCAATTTTAGTGAGCGATGTCTTTTCTCAAGGTGATTGGGTTGAGGTTAACGGCAAAGAGGGTGTCGTCGTAGAGATAGGTCTGCGTGTAACAACTCTAAGAACTTTTGACAATGCTCTTATCGCTATCCCAAATGGAACTTTTGCAAACGCAGATGTAAAAAACTGGAACAAAAGAACCCTTGGTAGACGCATAAAGATGAACATAGGTGTAAAGTACGACTCAAAGCCTCAAGATTTAAAAAATGCAGTAAACGAGATACGAAAAATGTTAGAGGAGCATCCAGGTATAGCAACTATAAATACTTTACATGAGCATCAAGGTGCACATATGGCAAAGCTTGTTTCAAGAGATGATTTAGAGGGTGTGAAAAAAACCCTCTTAGTAAACCTAGATGAGTTTGGCCCATCAAGCATAAACATAATGATTTACTGTTTTTCAAAATCTGTAATTTGGGGAGAGTGGTTAGATACTAAAGAGGATGTTATGCATAAGATTATGGAGATATTAGAGCAAAACAACTTAGAGTTTGCGTTTCCTTCGCTTTCTTTGTACACTGAAAAATCGGTGTAGAGAAATAATTAGCTTGTATAATTGTACTTTCAGTATTTTGTGATAAAATCTTCACTTTTAATACTAATACAAAGAATTTTATAATGCAACAAACAGAATCTAGAGTAAATATTTATGCACTTTTAAGTCGCGTTCTTTTACAAGAGTTAGAAGTTGATACTCTTAAAATGATTAAGAGAGATCCAACAATTTTAGAGTTTTTTCCAACTCTTAGAGATTGGGAGCCTCTTAATATGATGGATGAGAAAAAGCTCTTAGAAGAGTACTTAAATCCTGACTTTGTAAATCTCTCAGTACTTCACCTTATACCTTATGAAACATTTTATACAAGAGATGATCAGATGGTAGAAACAGGTGGTGCAAACCCTGCTACAGATATGTATAGTGCTTATGACTTTATGGTTGATTTTGAAATCTCTCGTACTGTTGCTGCTGACCATATAGGGATAGAGTTAGAGTTTATGCACCATTTGTGTGCAGCAGAGCTTAAAGCCGCAACAGATAACAATACAAATGCCGTACAAGAACTAAGAGAGGTGCAAAAAGAATTTTTAAACAAACATCTTCTTCGCTGGGCACCAATGTATCTTATAAACATGAAGTATGAGTCACGTACACCGCTTTACTATGATGCTGCTGAGATGGCGTTAGAGTTTATTTTAAGTGATAATGAATACCTTGTTGAGCTTGTGTAACAATAGATGTTATCTCTAAATGCAGGTTCTTGTGTTCGCTCTCTTAGTGTAGATAGTGAGTGTAACAAATGTGAAGTTGTTTGCCCTACAAACGCCATAGTAGTAGGAAGCCCACTTCCATCCATAAACTTCTCTTCATGTGTAACGTGTGGAGCTTGTACCTCTGTATGTCCAAGTGAAGCATTAAAGCTTGATGAATTTGATGCTACAAACTTCTTTTTTGATTTTGTAGAGAGTGAGGAAAACCTTATCTCTTGTAGAAAAAATGTTCCATGTATCTCAGCACTAAGTGTTGAGCATATCATCTCTATGGCAGTTCTTAAAAAAGAGATGGTTTTTGATATGGGTTACTGTGATGAGTGTGAGATAGCTTCTACTTGTAAAAAGCTTATTTTACAAAACTATGAAGAGGCGACTTATCTTCTTGAAGCTATGGAAAACGATGCACTTATAAAACTAGAAAATGTTTGTTATGTAGATGAGAACGAAACTTCTAACAGAAGAGAGTTCCTAAACGCCATCAACTTAAAAACTGTAGCAAAAGTAAAACATAGTTTTGAAGACGAGGTGCAAAAAGCGAGTGATGAACTTGTCGAGCATACTCTACAAAAAGAGGATATAGCACTTCTCAAACGCAAGGTGATTCCAGACAGACGCAAGATATTTTTTACAGCTATAAAGAGAGTGCAAAAACCCTCGGTTTTTCACATAGTAGATGCAACAGAAGTGAGTTTTACCTCTCAAAAAATGATGAATGAAGAGGCTTGTACAGCTTGTCAGATGTGTTATAGAGTCTGTCCAACAGGAGCTTTGACTTCAAACATTAAAAACTCAAAGATAGACTTTGACCCATTTTTGTGCATAAAGTGTCATATCTGTCACGATGTTTGTGCACCTGATGCTATAACGCTCTCAAGTGCTTATAATGTTAAAGAGTTTTTTGAGCCAGAGGTACAAAACCTTGTCTCATTTAAAGTAAGACGCTGTGATGAGTGTAATGTAGTTTTTAGTACAAATAATGCGGATAGACTCTGCTATAGATGTAAGATAGAAGAGGAAGAGGCAAGAGAACTTTGGGGAATAAAAGATGATGAATAATGATAATCTGATATCAAATCAGACAAAACTTTTTGGGTACATAGGTGAAGAAGCAGGTTCAAGTAGATTTTGTGCAATTATAAACAAGATGTTTAAAGAAAATAACTCAGATACTATGATGATACCTATGAACATTAGAGAAGATGATTTATACTTTACTGTTAGTAATATGAAAAAGTCTCATGTAAATGGTGCTGTAATCTCAAGTGAGTATGTAACAGAGGTTGTCGAGATTTTAGATAATGCCTCAAGTATGGTCAAACGCAGTGGAATGTGTGATATTCTTTACAGAGAGGGTGAAACTCTTCGTGGAGATATCTTTAGTGTGAGAGTTTTAACAGAGCATCTTAAAGATTTACTTGTCTCAAAAGTTGCTATTATTGGAGTAAACCACTATGCAAAAGCATTTTCGCTTTTAGCCTGCGGGTTTAATGTCAGTTACTTTAATGAAAATCTTGAAGAGTTGATGGCATTAACACAAGAAGTAGAACTTTCAAACGCAGATATCAATAGAATAGCAAAGGGCATGAATCTTGACTTTTCAGACTTTGATATTGTCTTTGATTTTTCAGATATGCAGAGTTTGGATATGATTGAAAAACTCGCAAAAGTGAACCTAGATATGAAAAACAAAAAGCAATACTCACCACTAAAACAGCGCTGTAATGAACTAAACGCTGAGTATGTAAGCTACGATGATTTACTAGAAAAACTCACCACAAAAGCTTACAACGAAATAACAAAATAAGGATAAAACTATGAACCATGAAGATTTAAGTGATTTAAGAGCAGAGTTTGATAAGTTTGTAAAAGATAAGTGTTCACTCGAACCTGAAGATAATGCGGCAGCAACACCGGATGCTGGAGATGCTGTTGATGAAGAGCCTGTTCCTCAGTTTGTTGATGCACTTACATCAAAGCTTTTAGCACCATCAATAAGTGGTGTTTATCTCTCACGTGTTGATATCAAGAGAATAGCAGAAGCGATTGATGAGTCTATTCCTATTAAAGAGCGCATTAAAATGGTACGTGCTCTTTTTAGACATACAACAAAGAAAGAGTATCTTAAAGATGCTTTTAGTGAGATAGGCAAGCATATAAATGGTCGCATCCTAATCTATACAGAACTCTCAGATGCTTTTCCTGCTTCAAAAGCTATATTTGATGAGCATATCACTAAAGCAAGAAAAACTATGAAGATGTTTGAGAGCATCACTGAAGAGTTTGAAGAGATTGAAGCTACTACTGATCCATTGATGATATAAACTATGTTAGATGGTACAAAAAGAGCTAACATTAAACATGGTCAGAGTGTTGCTATAGTTTTAAAACAAGACCAAGAGAGTGGATACCTTACTGATGGAATAGTAAGAGATATCCTCACAAAATCTCCCTCACATCCTCATGGCATAAAAGTAAGACTAATGAGTGGAGAAGTAGGGCGTGTAAAAGAGATATATTAGTCGCGTTTAGGCAAAAATCTGTAGATAAACTTGCCAAAACGCAGCACTCAAAATACCTGCTGCAAAGCCTGAAATAGTACTGCTAATTATAACTCCAACACCATTTTTTGGATTATCATATACTCTTTGAATGATAGAGGGTTTTGTTTTATAGAAGTAAAGAAAAAGTAAAAATGAGAGTAGGGTTTGTATAAGAAAACCATTGTTTAGCTCACTTACTTCGTTGATGTTTACTCCTACTGCAGGAGCAACACTGAGTGCAAACCAAACGCCAGTGAGTTTATCTAAGAAATCACCTTTGTTAAGAGACTTTACAGCTACCACAGCTAGAAGAAGAGCCGCCAAAAAAAGAGTACTCGCATCAAGGTAGAGTAAAACACCAGCCCCTAAAAAAGAAGATATAAGTGAAGAAAAAACCAAATTCATAAGTCTATATCCTTCGCTTATGTGAGTGAAGTTGTTTGGTAGAGTTTCATAAGCTCTAGATAAAAATCTTTTTCAGTATGCTCTTCTAAAAGACCTTTAGTAGCAAACGTATCGTAGTAGAGTTTCTCTAAGTTTTTAAATCTATTTGGAAAGAGTTTTGAGAGTATAAACGCCGAAATCTCTTTTCTTATAAGAACAGCAGGAGGTAAAATACCTGCTTTAAGAAGTTCTAAAATAGAATCTGAGTGGTAAGAAATCTGATGGTGTTGTCCATGCGGACAAGTGTTTTTGCTTACAAGCGTTGTACACTGATCACAGTAGACATATTCACTAGAAATTTTAATCTCAATATCAATACCAATAACCTGATCCACAATGGACTTGTTAGAGTTTGAGTCATAAAACATCCCAAGCCCTGCATGGTTTCTACCAATTTTAAGTGTGTCACAGCCATAATTGTTAGCAACTATAGCATCAATAATTATTTCATTATATCCAGCAAAGATATAACTGTTTTCTAGAGGAATAATAACAACACGATTTTTAGGTAAAAAGTTATTTACAAAAAACTCCAGTGACTCCTCTCTTATCTCATAGCTTAAATCTGCATTGTTGTAGGGTTTGAGTAAAAATATCACAAGTAAGTCTGTGCCATCAAGTGTTTGACGAATGAGACGTTCATGTGCACGATGTAGAGGGTTTGCACCCATTACTAAAGAGGTAGTATGTTTAGCATCTATACGTTTTTTTGCATTTTCTATTTTTATTCTATTTTTATTTTTTTGTTTTTTGAGTATGGTGTATTTTCCTGAAAGTGCCCAAGAACCAAGACGTTTGAGTGTTGATTTTACACCAGGATGCGCAGTATCATCTGTTCCATAGATATGCTTAACTCTATCATTAGGATTGATTTTAAAAGTCTCTTCAACTACAATGGTCGCAAACTCTTTAGAGTCACAGATGATAGTTACTTCTTCTCCCACAGTAAGTTTTGGAATTAAGAGTTCATTTTTTCTTCCAGAGGGTGCAAGTATAAAAGGAAAAGGAAAAGATTTTTCACCAATTCTTCCTGTTTTAAGAACACTCTGTGCCTCTTTTTCATTCATAAGTCCAGTAACTGGCAGAAGGAGTGAGTCTGCAACTAACTCTAAAGCTGAAGCCGCCTCTTTATCAATGTAAAGAGTTCTATTTTTTCTTGATGATGTCATATTTTTTACGTTTTTCCCATAAACTTTTTCTACTGATACCTAATTTTTTTGAAAGCTCTGTATCAGGGTATTTGTCTTGATAGTTTAAAACTATATACTTTACATAATCTTCAATCGGTAAAATTTCACTTTTGTCAAAAACATTGTTTTCACTTTTAATTTCTATAACTGGATAAAAAGCTTCTTCTATCTTTTCAGTACTAGCGATGATGGCGTTTCTGCCAGCTATGAGGTCACAAAATGCTTTCTTATCGCTTTTTTTAAGAACTTGATAGTCTATGATATAGATGACACAGTTTTGAGGAAGAGAATCAATAGTGCTGATAGCTTTAGGGTCATTAAGTGTTAAAAAGTGGATAGGAAGATTCTCTTTTTGTGCATACTCAAATGCAAAAGAATCTGCATACTTTTGAAAACTCGAAGAGACAAAAATTGGTAGCTCAACATTAAGATTTTGTTCGTGTTTTGCAGACATAAAGTTATGTGCAAGATACTTCTCGTAAGCATCATTTCGTTTTTTGAGTTTTTCATAATCTTGATAGTGATCAATTTTGCGAATCAACTCTTCAATCATAAATGGTTTTAAAATATAATCTTTCGCACCTGCTGAGAGAGGTTTTGAAACGGTGTCATTTGAGATATATGAAACCATTAAAATAATGATTGATCTCTTAAATGTATCTATAACGGGGTTGAAATCTTGCCCATTTATATTTGTAGAGAGAAGTACGACATCGTAATTATGACTCTTAATGGCATCTTTTGTTGATGTACACATTTCACAAATATGCCCTTGTTCACCTAGTTTCGTTGCTATGCTCTGTGCTAAGTAAATTTCGTTTTCTATAATTAGTATTTTCATTCTTATCCTATCATTTTCCAGTTAAAATATTTTAAATTTGCATTAGCTATGACACCAACACCCTCAGCTCTACCTATAAAACCTAGTTTTTCTGTTGTTGTTGCTTTAATGTTTACTCTGCTTGTTTCTATCTCTAAAATCCTAGCAATCACTCTTCTCATCTCTAGTTTATACTCTGAGAGTTTTGGTGTTTGTGCTGCAATAGTTATATCAACATTTACAATAACAAAACCAAAATTACAGAGTTTTTGCACTACATTTTTTAGTAATTCTTTAGAGTCTATTCCTTTGTACTGTGCATCATTATCAGGGAAGAGCATTCCTATGTCACCCATGCCAGCAGCACCTAAAAGAGCATCAATCAAAGAGTGAATGGCAACATCTCCATCACTATGGGCTTTAAAGCCAAACTGAGAATCGATTTTTACTCCACCAAGCCACATAACGCCATCTTTATCAAAAGCATGAACATCAAAGCCATTTCCACTTAGTATGTCACTTGATGGAGCTTTAAGACATGGTAGCTTGTTTAGATCATGTGTATAGGTAATCTTATGTGCATTTTCATCGCCCAGAACAAACTCTCTAGTGCCACCGTTTGCATGTATAGCACTACTCTCATCAGTAAACTGCTCACTTTGCATAAGGGCATCTCTCAGCGCAGCTGTACGTGAGAGTTGAGGTGTTTGTACCCTTTTTACTCTCTCTCTATCTATTGTCTTATTTTCATACACAATAGTATCTGTAACACCAAGATAAGGAACAATAGTGTCTGCTTGAGCTTTTTTAGAGATAATTCTCTCCAAGAGTTCACTACTGATACAGGCACGTGCAATATCACTGACAAGTACATACTCGCTCTGAACTTCCACTAGAGCATTTTTTAAAGAGTCTTGGCGTGTTTCTCCACCAGCTACAAAAGTAAACTCTGCATAGTTCTGCATAAAAGGTATTTCATCTTGAGCACCTACGACAATCACTTTTGAAAATTTTCTGCTTTGTTGAAGTCTTTGTGTTACAAAGTACCACAAAGGTTGATGCTCAATTCTAAGCCACTGTTTTTTTACTTCCATAGAAAAACGACTAGATTTTCCTGCGGATAGCATTATAAGAGTAAGGTCAGACAAGTAATCTCCGCTAAATAAAAGTGTTACGAAATTATACACATTTAATTCTTTTTTTAATCTTGATTTATCGTATTTAGATGCTAATTCTTAATAAAAAAAGATAAATAATTAGAGTAAGCAATTGACTTTATATTAAATTAACTTTATTTGATTATATTTCCAATAGTAGAAAATATAAAAATTTAGGAGAAACTATGAGATCTTCATGGGTAAAAGAGAGAGAAAACGATCCTGTTCGTACACAAATGTATTATGCTAGAAAAGGCATAATAACACAAGAAATGGAGTATGTTGCAAAAATAGAAGATTTGTCTCCTGAGCTAGTTCGTAGTGAAATTGCACGTGGGCGTTTAATTATTCCTGCAAATGTAAACCACACATCATTAGAGCCTATGGCAATTGGAATTGCAAGTAAATGTAAGATAAATGCAAATATTGGTTCTTCAGCTATTGCTTCTGATGTACTGGGTGAAGTTGAAAAGATGGAAGTTTCTCAACACTACAAAGCTGATACTGCTATGGACCTTTCAACTGGTGGTGACTTAGATGAAATTCGTAAAGCTGTAATTGGTGCTTCTAAGATTCCTATTGGAACTGTGCCTATCTATCAAATTCTTCATGATGTTGGAAACAAAATCGAAGATTTAAGCATAGAAGTAATGCTTGAAGTACTTGAGCGCCAAGCAAAACAAGGTGTTTCTTACTTTACTATTCATGCGGGTTTCTTACTCGAGACTATGCCAAAAGTTGCAAAACGTAAAATGGGTATCGTTTCTCGTGGTGGTTCTTTGATGGCTGCATGGATGATGCACTACCATAAAGAAAATCCTTTTTACTCTGCATTTGATGATATCTTAGATATTTGTGCAAAGTATGATGTTTCTCTTTCACTTGGAGATTCTCTTCGTCCTGGTTGTTTAGCAGATGCTTCTGATGATGCACAACTTGGTGAGCTTAAAGTTCTTGGTGAGCTTACATTAAGAGCTTGGGAGAAAAATGTTCAAGTTATGATTGAGGGTCCAGGTCATGTTCCTTTAAATCAAATTGAGCGTAATATGAAAATTCAAAGAGAACTTTGTCATGAAGCTCCTTTTTATATTCTTGGCCCATTAGTTACTGACATCGCAGCTGGATATGACCATATCTCTTCTGCTATTGGTGCTGCTGTTGGTGGATGGCACGGTGCTTCAATGTTATGTTATGTAACACCAAAAGAGCACCTTGGTCTTCCAAATGCAGAAGATGTACGTGAGGGTATCATTGCTTACAAAATCGCTGCTCATGCTGCGGATATCGCTCGCGGTCGTAAAGGTGCACGTGACATTGATGATGAAATGAGCGATGCTCGTTATACATTTGACTGGGAAAAACAGTTTGAATTAGCATTAGACAGTGAAAGAGCTCGTGAATATCATGATGAAACACTTCCTCAAGATGTATTTAAAGAAGCAGAATTCTGTTCTATGTGTGGACCAAAATTTTGTTCTTACAAAATCACTCAAGAGATCATGGATAACCCTGAGGGAATCCAGAGAATTATCGACGAGTCTAAGGCAAAAGAAGAAGCTGAAGAAGCCGCACTTTTAGCTTAAAAAAATTAACTAGCTAAATAAGAGTATTTTTGTCTTATTTAGCTATGCTATCCTACGAAAATAAAAAATCATATAACAAGGAAATTATTTATGACTGAAGAAATTGTAAAATCAGCTCTTAGTAAAGTTATGTATCCAGGGTTTACTAAAGATATCGTGACTTTTGGATTTGTAAACTCAATCGCTATTGATGGAACAAATGTAAGTTTTACTGTAGAAATCACATCAAGTGCACCAGAAGTTGCACAGCAAATTACAGATGAAGCAACAGGGGCTCTAAAAACTGCAGGTGCTACAACTGTTAAGTGTAATGTTAAAGCTCCTCAAATGCCAAAAGAGTCTTCATCTCAAGGAAGAAATATAGCTCCACAAGTAAAAAACTTCTTAATGGTAAGTTCAGGTAAGGGTGGTGTTGGAAAATCTACTTCATCTCTAAACATTGCTATAGCATTGGCAGCACAAGGACTTAAAGTTGGTCTTTTAGATGCAGATATCTATGGTCCAAATATTCCTCGTATGATGGGTGTTGCAGATGTAAAACCTGAAGTAAATGGAAACAAAGTACTTCCAATTAAAGCTTATGGTATTGAGATGATGTCTATGGGTTCACTTATGGAAGAGGGTCAAGCTCTTATTTGGCGTGGTGCTATGATTATGAAAGCTATCGAGCAGTTCTTACGTGACATCGTTTGGTCAGAGTTAGACATCTTAGTTATCGACATGCCTCCAGGAACTGGTGATGCACAGCTCTCTTTAGCTCAAGCTGTACCTGTAACTGCAGGTCTTACTGTAACAACACCTCAGTCGGTTTCACTCGATGACTCACGCCGTTCACTCAGTATGTTTAAAAAGTTAAACATTCCAATCGCTGGTATCATTGAAAATATGAGTGGCTTTATCGCTCCAGATACTGGTGTTGAGTATGACATCTTTGGAAAAGGCACATCTCAGCCAATGGCAGATGAGTTTAGTACGAAAATAATTGCTGAAATTCCAATTGAGCCAAGTGTGAGAACTGGTGGTGATGAAGGAAAACCTATAACATTTGTAAATCCTACTTCAGAATCTGCAAAACGCTTTACTGCTGCAGCTGCTTCTATTTGGGCGACTATTGAAGCTATAAATGCGGAGGGTGGTGTTGATAACGCAGGTGTACAGCCAACAACTCCTCCAGGTGTATCTGCTTGTTCTACAGCAGCTCCAAAAGCTGCTGCTCCTAAGAGCGAAGGCGAGAGCTGTGGTACAGGATGCGGATGTCACTAGACATCTATGTTTAAACAAAAAAAGCCCGAATATGCAACAGTGCATATCGGGCTTTTTTTTTGTAAAGAGGATTGCTACTTATATCTTCGCTACAAATTATTTTTGAGTTAGGATTAATAAGCCTAGTAACATTAATGCTGCTACTCAGAGAAGTTTTGATTTTGTTGTCATAGGAACCTGCTATAGTTTGAATATTTTATAAAAAGATAATAGCTAAGAGCAGATGAATTAAAGGTTTTCTACTCTACAGTCACACTTTTGGCAAGATTTCTTGGCATATCTACATCATTTCCTAGTCTTATGGATATTTCTAAAGAGAGAAGTTGCACTACAACCATCATCTCAAAGAACTCTAGCATATAATCACTACACTGATTTATAGCAATAAAATCATCAGCCTTATCAAACTCAAGAGCGCTAATTGCACAGATAGTGCTATCTCTTGCACTTAACTCTTCTACATTTGACTTTGCTTTTTCGTAGAGTAGATGCTTCGGAAGGAGTGCTATTGTAAAAAGTTCAGGGTCAGCTAGTGCGATAGGACCATGCTTCATCTCTCCACTTGGATATCCCTCTGCATGAAGATAGGATATCTCTTTGAGTTTGAGTGCTCCCTCTAATGCAAGTGGATAAAAGATATCTCGACCGATAAAGAAAAAACCATGTCCATGAAGATAGCGTTTAGAGACTCTTTTGATTCTTTCATGCATTGAGTCTGTAACTTTTACACTTGCTGGAATCTCGCGAAGTAGGGCTATTTGTTTTGTTATATCTTCATTACTCATAGAGTTTTTAAGTTTTGCAAGATAGAGACTCATCATCCAAAAAACTGTTACTTGAGTGGCAAATGCTTTTGTAGAAGCGACACCTTTTTCAACCCCTGCTCGCGTTAAGATACAAGCATCCGCTAAACGCACCATAGAGGAGTTGTCTACATTACAGATAACTAGTGTTTTAAGTCCTGCTTTTTTTGCCATCTTGAGTGTTTCAAGTGTATCTGCTGTCTCACCACTCTGTGAGATAACAACAAAGAGTGTATCTTTGCTCATAATTGGAGAGCGATATCTAAACTCTGAAGCCACTTCTATAGAAGTTTTTACCTTTGAGTAGCGTTCAAACATATATGTTGCACAGAGTGCCGAGTGATAAGATGTTCCACATGCACAGAGTTTTATCTCATTTATGCCCTCGAAAAGGGAACTATCTAGCTCATCAAAAAGAACTTCATCGACTCCTAAGCGTCCAAGAAGTGTATCTGCAATCACTGCTCCTTGCTCATAAATCTCTTTTTCCATGAAAAATCTATAGCCATCTTTTTGAGAAGAGAGTTTGTTTGTAGAGAGTTTTGTGAAGTGCGGAGCTCTTGGCTTGGCATTTGTATCAAAGATTTTAATCTCATTTGGACTTACATAGCCATAATCTCCATCTTCAAAGTAGTTCACTTCTAAGCAGTGACCTATAAGAGGAGTGTCTGAGGAAGCAAAGTACTTCTCGTTCTCAGCATTGAGACCTACAAGCATAGGCGAGCCATGTTTTGCAAAAAATATAGACTCGCTCTCATCTTTAGTTACAAGGAGTATTGCATATGCACCTTTAAGTTCTGTTATAGTTTTTTCAAAGGCTTTAAACGCGGAGTTGGCACTTTTGAGGTTCTTTTCAAACTGATGGACTATGACCTCTGTATCTGTTTGACTTAAAAACTTCACACCCTCACTCTGAAGCTCTTTTTTAAGCTCTGCATAGTTTTCGATGATACCATTATGAACTACATAGGAGTTTTCACCTATGTGTGGATGTGCATTGAGTTCTGTTGGTTTTCCATGTGTTGCCCATCTTGTATGTCCAATTCCTACAGAAAACTGATCTGTAATAAAATCTTTAGTTTTTTCCTCTAAATTTACAAGTTTTCCAATGGCTTTAAAGTTATCAAACTTTCCATTTTGAAGTACTGCAATTCCTGCAGAGTCATATCCACGGTACTCAAGCTCTTTTAATCCATCAAGTAATATCTCTTTTGAGTTTTTATTTCCAACATAGCCAACTATTCCGCACATATATTTTATTCCTTAGTATTTATCTTGATAGTAGTTTGTAAACTTCTTCCGCATTATTGCACACATCACCGTTTTTGTCCATAAGAAAACTGTCTCTTGCCTTATACTTTGTAGAGTGTATTTTGGCAGTGACGATGTTTATTTTTAGTTTCTCAAATGCATCCATTACATACGCAAGTAGTCCTAACTGGTTTGTTGTTTGGATAGTAAGCTCGGCATGTGTGAGAGAGTGTTCACAGTCTATAGAAATCTCTTCGCGTCTTATATGAATATCTTTTAGTTTAACAACCTTGTCCATATCAAAAGATGCTTCTATAATCGCTTCAACTTCTGCTATTTCATCAATAGAGATACTCTGCATAAAATCTATTCTAAAGTATTTTAAACCATCAAAAAGTGTGAAAATCTCCATATTAGCGATATTATGGTGCGAAAGAGAAGCAAGTAAAAATCCAAGGTTAAGAGGAATTTTTCTGATGATTTCTACAGTAAGTGACTTTTGACTACTTACGGTAAAGGTATATGTTTGTGTATCTTTAGCCCTTTGAACAATACCGATAATCTCTTGTGGCGTGTGTTTAAAGAAGAAAAGATTTGACTCAATATTTAACATTTTTTTCTGTAAAAGTTTTGATACTTCTTGCTGTTCTGCAAGATTTTGGACTCTTTTTTCTATGTTTAATCGTTTTTTTGCATCGGTGATACGATTGGAATTTTGGGCAACTTCAAGAGCACTTACATAAAGATCATGAAGTAGTTTTGAATTAAAACTATTAAAAGTTTCACCACTTACACCGTTTATATCAGCATATGTATGAATGTATAGAAGTTTGAGATTTTTTGAGTCTTCAACTTTTGACATAAACTTATAGAGTGTTTTTTCATTGTGTATGTTCTCTTTAAACGCGACACCACTCATTAAAATATGATGCTTAACTAAAAGAACTGCTCTGTTTGTAAGATCTTCACTTAGTTTCATGTGTTTTGCAAACTGTAAGATAAGTTTTGCACCCACTTCACTATGGTCTTGTTTTCTGCCTTTGCCTGTATCATGAAAAAGTACGACAATCTTGACAAGAAGTTTTTCCTCTTTTGTAAGTTCGCTGTAAAGTTTTTGTATCTCTGGTTCTTTTATATTTTCAAGAGCTTGATAACATTTAATTGAATGCACATCAACTGGATATGTGTGGTACCCATCAAATTGAGGGAGATGCATTACTTTTTTGAAGTTTGAAAAAAGTTGATGTAATATGCCAGCATCATAAAAAAGTTTTAAAAAGCAGTACATATGCTCTTTTTCAAGTAGCTGTTTGATGAGTTGATACATTTTTGTACTAAGTGGATGTTTTACTTCTGAGTATGTAAAAAGTTTTAAAAATCCAGCATCGAACTTATAATCTATATCTGGTAGAGATACAAGAAGGTCTAAAAGTTTTTGAATTGGTGGTGATTTGAGATTGTAAGATGCATAGAGTCTCCCATTGAGATTGTAAATGCCTTTTTGGATTCTTGAGTCTCTAAAAATAGCTATATTTTCTCTTTCAACAATATAAGATCGAAGCATTTTTTTGACAAATATTTGTGTAAAATTATTTATTCGCCATTGCGCCTCTAAGACCTTAGAAGCAAGTTTTCTGTGGTCTAAAAATCCTAAATCACTACTTACTTTTGGAATGTAGTCTAAGAGAAGTTTATCTTCTTGTTTCGCTGTTATTAGATGTAAAGAGCTACGAACTCGAAAGAGAAGTTCAAGTGCAATTCTGTACTCTTTATACTCATCTTCACTAAATACCTTTCCACTGAGTTCGCGTAGGCTATTGACATTATAAAGTGTATTTGCTATCCAAAAAAGAAGCTGAGAGTCACGAAGACCTCCTACACTCTCTTTGATATTTGGTTGCATAGAAGCGGGGTTCTTTTTGCGGCGAATCTGTGCCTCTTCTATCTTGGCAAGAATAAACTCTTTTGTTTTGTATGTACGTATCTTATTGAGTTGTCTTTGAGATGCATGCCAGGTAAAAGGAGAGCCAACAATGAAACGCGACTCCATTAAAGAGGTGCGAATGGTGATATCTTCTCCACTCGCTTTGAAGAGGTCATTTACCTGATGAACACGGTGTCCAAGTTTAAGTCCGGCATCTAGTGCTAGGTAAAAAAGTTTCTCTATGATTAGTTTTGTTTGAAATCCCTCAATATCTTCATATGCGATAAGTAAGTCAATATCGCTATGCACACATAATTGTTCACGTCCGTAGCTTCCAAGTGCTATGATAGCTATGGGAATGGAGCTTTTCATAGGAAGGTAATTTCCAAAAACACGACGCAGTACAGTTTTGTACATTAAAGAGATGATGGAGTCTAGTTGTTTAGTATGACGAAC
>JGI10211J34971_10001267_pt1 | contig 21077 bp, 11 predicted proteins | sample Etolagsediment_FD_34971 | JGI IMG/M metagenome (IMG submission 34971)
CCGATCCGGTCATCACTGTCAGCTCCGATGCCGAAGACGGTCTCTACGCCTTCGCAGATGCCGTCATTCTGCTGCCCAATCTCAATGATCAGTTTGCAGTCTCAACTCCCACCGGACTCGACATCCCCTTTCGAAGTGCAGGACCCGAACTCGCCCTCTCCGCAACCTTCTACCCGAATCCCTTCAATCATTCTCTGCATCTGAATCTGGAACTACCAATGTCCGGAACTCTCTCCCTCGCGGTCTACAACGCCGCCGGCCGACGCATTCATTCTGAAAGTGAAATCATGTTATATGCAGGACATTTCGAACAGCGACTCTCCCTGCCCCATGCCCCCTCAGGTGTCTATTTCCTCCGTGCCCGGCTCAGCGGGCAGAATATTGTCTATAATACCACGCAGAAGATCCTGCTTCTGAAATAGGCCTCTCCCCGCTTATCCCTCTTTCCCTGCAGCCCTTCAGAGGCCGACAGCCTTCACTTCCCCTGAGATGGCAGCTTAAGTGCTGTCTCCAGGACTAAGGGTCCTTATCTTTTCTGTCATTATGAATATATTCAGGATAGAGTTTCTCCGCACAGTCCGGACAGATGCCGTGGGTGAATTCTGCATCTGTATAATGACTGATGTAGGATTCAACAGATTCCCAGTATCCACCGTCATCCCTGATTTTCTTGCAGCTGGCACAGATCGGCAGAAGACCCTTCAGTTCCTTTACGTTATCCAAAGCAAGTTTCAACTGATGGTTCTTGTCACTGATCGCTTCATTCGTCTTCTCCAGGGCAGTCGTGTAACGCCGCACCGTCCTCGACCTGTTCACCAGCAGAAGAAGGATGATCAGAGCCGCAGCCATCAGTGTCACTGTCAAATTTCTCTGTGCAAGGGTTCGCCTGATCTTAAGGTCCTTGATCAGTGCATCCTGCTTCAGAAGCATATTCTCGCTGGATATACGGCTTCTTTCGAATTCCAGCTGCGATATTTTTAAATTCTTTCTGAGACTCTGATCCGAAAGCTGCTGCTCAAATTCTCTGGCCATCTTCATGGCCGGCAGCGCTGATGCAGTATCTCCAAGTGCGATATACACTTCGGCAGCCAGATCATGAAACCGTACCCGTTGTTCCGTGTAATCATTCTTTTCACTGAGGGTCAGACCTGCCTTGACCGATCGCAGTGCCTCACCGTATTCCTGTCTCTCAAGACGCAGATCCGCCAGATGCAGGAGCAGTTCTGCACTGTGCTGTTCATGCCGGCCTGCATGAAATGCCTTTTCAGCCTCACCGTAGTAGTGAAGGGCGGAATCCAGTGCCGCAGACTGCTGATGTATGAGCCCCAGTTCAAGGGCACACAGTCCGACCCCGTCCAGATTCCCAATATCAGCATATCTCCGACGCGATTCCCTCAGCGTCTGAATACCCACCTGCACTTGTCCGCTGCGGTATTGGGCCTTTCCCATGTTCAGCAGACTCCAGGCCTCACCATGAGGAAAATCTTCCTTCTCCGCTATGGCCAGCGACTCCCCGTTCAGAGTGATGGCCTTCTCGTATTCACCCTGAATAAGATAGATCAATCCCATGTTCGCCAGAGGCAGTACCGCCAGATCCTCCTTGCCGAGCGCCATATTGATCTCATAGGCTCTGGAAAAATATTCGAAGGCCTTGTCATGCTCGCCCAGACCCGAATAAACACCACCAAGATTATTGCTGAACAAGCCCAGTTTCGTACTGTCCGATCCTGCAGGGTATTTTTCCAAGGCATTCAGATAGGCGGCCGCTGCCTCCACAAAACGGCCGAAACTGTTATGAAAGAGCCCCAGATCATTCCAGGTCATCGCCGCATCATAGTCCGAACCCCAGGTTTCCGCTTTCACCAGCGCCCTGTTGTACGCCTTCAGGGCACTGTCTGGCAAGCCTCCGTAACGGTAGGCATCCCCAAGCATACGCATGCCCGCCAGATATCTCCCGCTGTCAGAATCAACAGGACCCAATGATATGAACTCGCGATAGAGTGCAGCCGCCTCAGTAAAATCCCCGCGACCGTAGCTGACCGAAGCACTGTCATACAGCGCAGCAGCATCCGCGCCCTTCGCCTCTGTCGCACTTGACGGCAATAGAAGCGCCGCTGACAGGAAAAACTGAATCAGCCTCAACTTCCGACGCCCTCCAGCCACAGGCAGTTGAATTCCGCTCTTCATCCGCAGCATTCTCCTGCCCTGGAGGCCGATGCCGGCCAAATCCTGCAGTATCCTGATCTCAAAGCCATTTCTTCCTTCTGAAAAAGTTAAGCATCACACCGGTCACAGACAGCACAATACCCCAGAATACCGGATATGCCCATTTCTGAGACAGTTCCGGCATAAACTCGAAATTCATACCGTACACACCGGCAAAGAAACTCAGTGGAATAAATATAGTGGCAATGATGGTCAGGATCTTCATCACCTCATTCATGCGGTTGCTGACCAGACTGATATGCATGTTCATCAGCCCGGACACTCGTTCCCGCAAGGATTCCAGATTCTCGAGCACCTGAGTCACGTGGTCGGCGGCGTCCCGGAAGAAGATCAGACTGTCATCCTGAATAAAGCGGTGCTCGTCCTTCAGAACAGCTGCCAGGATCTCCCTTACAGGATGCATGCTCCGGCGAAATGAGATCAGCTCATTGTTGAGACTCTGTATATTCCGGGCAAACTGCATATCACCGCCGTCCAGGACAGCCTCCTCCAGATCCTCGGTATGGTTCTGAAGCTGCTCCAGTACCAGTGCATACTGGTCTACAATGATATCTGTGATCGCATAAAGCAGATAATCATGGCCCCGCTGCCGTATCCGTAAACTGCTGTTTCGAATCCTCTGCCGAAGAGGTTCCAGCACTGTGTCAGGTATCTCCTGAAAGCTTAAAAGCGCGTTTTCTGAAATGACCATCGCCAGGTGATCCTTCCGAACATGCCTGCGGCTTTCTTCCCAGGTGAAGATCTTCAGAATTGTGAAGATATGGTCATCATGGAATTCAATCTTTGACCTCTGTTCTGTGTTCAATATGTCCTCGGAGATCAGAGGATGTATGCCGAAATGTTCAGTATACTTTCGGACGGCCTCAACATCATGAAGACCCACCACATTCAGCCAGGTTCTCAGATCCGCACAGGCCGCCATGGAAGGAAAATCATTTCGCGAATAATGACTGCTTTCAAAAAGCTCAGTTCCGTATCGGATCATCTCAACCTGTAATTCATCAACCTTCTTCTCCCCGACATGCACCATGCTCCCGGGAGGCAGACCGATCTTGCTGAATGTCCGCTTCCTTCTTCTGCTGTTGAATAATTTTCTTTCCATTACTTCCCCTGTTATGCTGTGAATCTGTCTGTCAGCAGATCGTGTCTGTTCACTAAATATCGACATTTCACTCAAAGCTTACAAGTTCAATTCAATCGTCAATCCCTTAGAAGCTGTTGAATTATGCTTTAATTGACTTCTTATAACTCGCTTATTATGAGCAAGATATTCTAATTTGATTTAAGTGCGGGGTTTAGAGCGCCATACATTTGTTATGAGGAGTTTGCACATCAAAAGAATGGCACTTAAAACATACCTGAATGTCTATATAGTGTGTTTTAAACTTATGAAAACGGCCAGTTTTTCATTAAATTCAGATCTGCGTAAACAAAGGAGTCTGACCGAGTGAGCAGCACGGTTGAGGATAAAGAAAAGCAGTTGACGAAACAGTTGGCTCCTGATATCTGGAAGGATGCCAATATTTTCCAGATCACCTGTGATGCTGATTTCCGGATCCTGAATCTCAATCGCTATCTTCTGAATTACTTCCCGGACCTGCAGCTGAAGGAGTTGAGACAGGATGTATTCGCAAGCTTCGGCATACCGGAGGCGGAGGCTGAGCAGGTCAGGCATGAGCTTGGGCAGACCGGGCGCATATCCAATGCCGCCCTGGACCTTCGCTACGGTCAGCGTCACATCCTCTGTCTGTGGAATATTCACAGGACGGAGTCTGACGGCAGCATATACTACAATTTCTTCGGCAGTGACATCACTGAGCGGCGGAAAGTGGAAATGCAGCTGGCACAGAGTCAGAAGCTCTCTGCCCTTGGACAGATGGCCGGAGGAATTGCCCACGATCTGAGTAAGCCGGTGAATGCCATTGTGAGTCTGATACAGGTCATGGAAGCCCATACGGATGACCCCTTTCTGCTGGATAAACTCGATCTCATCACCCGTCAGATGGATTTCCTCAATAATACCGTCCGGCAGCTGGTGAATCTCGGCCGGCCCATGAGCGCGGAAGTGGAGGCGGTCAACATCAACAAGGTCCTCATGGAGGCCCAGCGCATTGTGAAATACGATGTGTCCCTGCGGGATGTGGCGATACAGACCTACTACTGCCCTGTCATGCGCCGTATCAGCCTCTCCTATGACCGACTGCTGCAGGTCTTTATCAACCTCCTCCTCAATGCCGGTGAAGCGGTGAAGGATGTCTCAGATCCTGCCATCGTGATCAGTACCGAATGCCGACAGACAGAGATCTATATTGAGATACAGGATAACGGACGGGGCATCCCAGCAGATCAGCTGGACCGGGTCTTCGATCCCTTTTTTACGACAAAAACAAGCAGTGAAGGCAGCGGACTCGGGCTCTGGATGTGTCACCATATCATCACTGAGATCGGTGGAAGAATCTGGATAGAGAGCGTTCCCGGCAAAGGCACGCTTGTCAATATGATTCTGCCGCTGATGGCGGAAGGGGACAGCGATGCTTCGTAAGATCCTGATTGTGGACGATGACAGCATCTTCCGGGAAAGTCTTGTCAGTATTCTGAATGCCCGTGATTTCGACTGCGATCAGGCGGAAAACGGCCGGCAGGCCCTGAAAATGGTGCAGGAACATCACTATGATGTGGTTGTGTCCGATCTCGAAATGCCCGAGATGGACGGCCTTCAGCTCATGGAAAAGTCTCTGGAGTTCGCCCCGCAGATCTTTTTTATCGTGGTCACAGCCTACGGGACCATGGAACGCGCTATCACCGCTCTGAGAAAAGGGGCCTATGACTTCATTGTCAAGCCCTTCAAGTTTGAAGGCCTGATCATCCGCATTGAAAAACTCCTGGAGCACAAAATGCTTCAGCAGGAAAATATCAGACTGAGGCGGGAAATCCATCGTCAGAATGATTTCAGCAGCATCATCGGGGAAAGCGCCGCCATGAAGGAGGTCTTCCGCCTGATCGAGAAGATCGCCGACAGTGAGAGCAATATCTTCATCAACGGAAAGAGCGGCACAGGCAAGGAACTGGCAGCCCGCGCCATACATTACAGCAGCCGCCGGAAAAACCATCCCTTTATCGGTCTCAATTGCTCCGCAGTGCCGGAAAATCTCATTGAGAGCGAACTCTTCGGTTACCGCAGGGGAGCCTTCACCGGTGCAAATCAGGACTATGCCGGACTGTTCATGCAGGCTCAGTCCGGAACCCTTTTTCTGGACGAGGTCGGTGAGATCTCAGCCAATTTCCAGATGAAACTGCTCCGGGCTATCGAGCAGAAGGAGATCATGCCTCTGGGGGCCTCCAAACCATTGAAGGTCAATGTCCGCATCATATCCGCAACCAACAAGGACCTCGAGAAGGAAATTGAGAATCGCCGTTTCAGGGAGGATCTCTATTACAGGCTCAATGTCATCACTGTCCGAATGCCCAGTCTTGCCGAAAGACGCAGCGATATTCCCCTGCTGGTCAATCACTTTATCCATGTTTTCAATAAGGAGCTGGGAAAAAATATCCAGGGCATGACACGCTCCGCCATGAATATCCTGAAGGAAACGGACTGGCGAGGTGAGGTTCGGGAGCTTGAAAATGTGATAGAGCGGGCGATGATCTTCTGTGACGGCAGCGAGATTGACCCCTCCCTCCTGCCCGACTATCTTCTCAGTCATAGCCATTCCAGCACGTCACCCCTGGAAAGTGNGGGCAGTCTGGATGATGCCACAAAGCAGTTTCAGCGACAGTATATCATGAAGATTCTTCAGAAATTCAATAAACACCGGGGAAAAACTGCCAAATTTCTGAAGATTTCGGAACCGACTCTGTACCGGAGACTGCAGGAACTGAATATTATATGAGGTTAGTATGAAAGGAAGTATAGACCCTGTCTTTCTGGAAAAGGCAGCCACCGTGCTGAAACTGATCGGCCATCCTGTACGGATCAAGATCATCGAATTTCTTGAAAGCGGTGAACACAGCGTCGGGGAGATTCAAAGCGAGATCGATCAGATACAGGCCATCACAAGCCAGCATCTGAGACTCATGCTGAGAAAAGGGATTCTGAAAAACCGCCGTGAAGGCACCAGCCTCTACTACAGCATTGCCGACGAGTTTATTCTGAATATTCTCAAATGCATACGGAATTGCCATCTGGACGGTGTCTATCTCGACGCCGGATCCGCGATTCAGGTTGATAAGATGTAGAGAGTCGTGAACTCAATGAATTTAAAAATAGAAGGAAGAAGCGTATGACTAAGCAGAGACAAGATGTGTTCGGCACCCTGAAAACGGTTTCCACCGGCAGCACAGAACTGCAGTACTATGATCTGCACGAGCTGGAGGCCAAAGCAGTGATACGTCCTCTGGACAGTTATCCCGTATCTATTCGTATTCTCATGGAGAACATTCTGCGCAATGTGAACGGAAAAGAAGTGTTTGAGGAGGATGTGAAGAAAATCGCAGACTGGCACCCGGTCATGGCAGAGAAGTTTGAGATTCCATTCAAACCGGCTCGGGTGATCCTCCAGGATTTTACCGGTGTCCCCGCCGTTGTGGATCTGGCCGCTATGCGTTCAGCCATGAAAAAACTCGGCGGCGACCCTTCCCGCATCAATCCTCAGTGCCCTGTGGACCTCGTGATCGACCACAGTGTGCAGGTGGATTTCTTCGGAAGCAAACTGGCCCTGGAGCAGAATTCCGAACTGGAATTCAAAAGAAACCGGGAGCGTTATGAATTTCTGAAATGGGGCCAGCAGGCTTTTGACAATTTCAGGGTTGTACCGCCTGCAACGGGTATTATTCATCAGGTGAACCTGGAGTTTCTGGCGAAAACTGTTCTGTCCGACGGCGACAACTCCCTGCCCCTTCTCTTTCCCGACACGGTGGTGGGAACTGACTCCCACACCACGATGATCAACGGTCTCGGCGTCATGGGCTGGGGCGTCGGCGGCATCGAGGCGGAAGCAGTCATGCTGGGACAGCCGATCTATATGGTGGCACCTGAGGTAATCGGTTTCAAACTCCACGGAGCCCTGAAAGACGGTGTGACGGCCACGGATCTGACTCTCACGATTGTCGAGATCCTCAGAAAACAGAATGTGGTTGAGAAGTTTGTGGAATTCTTCGGCGACGGTCTCAGCAATATGAGCCTTGAAGACCGGGCAACCATCGCAAATATGGCTCCCGAATACGGCGCCACCATGGGTTTCTTCCCTGTGGATCATATCACTCTGGATTATCTGCGCAGCACCGGCCGCAGCAACTCCGAAGTGGATGCTGTCGAAGCCTACTGCAGAGCCCAGGGCCTGTTCCGCGTGGACGGCGCCCCTCAGGCAGAGTACAGTGCTGTCCTGGAACTGGATCTGGGGACCATTGAACCCTCACTGGCAGGTCCTAAACGCCCACAGGACAGGGTGACCCTGAAAAATATGAAGACGAATTTCCGCGCATCCCTGACCGACAGTATCAAGAACCGCGGTTTCAGTCTTGAAACGAAGTCCCTTGAAAATCAGGCAGCAGTGAAGCTGAAGGACCGTGAGGAAATCCTGAAACACGGTTCTGTGGTGATTGCAGCCATTACCAGCTGTACAAATACCAGCAATCCCTCTGTCCTTATCGCCGCAGGCCTCGTGGCAAAAAATGCCGTTGAACGCGGCCTGAAAGTGCCGGATTATGTTAAGACCTCCCTGGCTCCCGGTTCTAAGGTCGTTGAAAAATATCTGAGTAAAGCCGGTCTGATTCCCTATCTGGATGAACTGGGATTCAATATTGTCGGTTATGGCTGCACCACCTGTATCGGCAACAGCGGGCCCCTCCCTGAGATGGTCTCCACTGCCATCACTGAAAACAATCTCGTCGCATCCGCTGTGCTCAGTGGCAACCGCAATTTCGAAGGCCGCGTGAATCCACATACACGGGCCAATTATCTGGCCTCTCCGCCTTTAGTGGTGGCCTATGCCCTCGCAGGAACGACTGATATCGACCTGACCACAGAGGCCATGGGTCTGGACAAAGACGGGAACAAGGTCTACCTGAAGGATATCTGGCCCTCCAGCAAAGAGGTGGAAGCCCTGATCAACAGTTCCGTTCTGCCTGAGATGTTCAGGGAGAACTACAGTAATATCTGGAATGAAAATGAGTTGTGGAACCGCATCAATGCTGTCAGCGGTGATCTGTATCTCTGGAATGAGGACAGCACTTACATCAAGGAACCACCCTTTTTCGAAGGGCTGACTCCCGAACTGCCGGCTACAGGCAATATTGAGTCCGCACGGGCCCTGGCTGTTCTCGGTGATAGTGTGACCACAGACCATATCAGTCCAGCAGGAGTGATCCCCACCGCGGGCCCGGCTGAAAAATATCTCTTCGAGCGCGGGGTTCAGCGCCAGGATTTTAACAGTTTCGGCAGCCGACGCGGTCATGATTCAGTCATGGTACGCGGAACCTTCGCCAATATCCGCCTGAAAAATATGCTTGTACCCGGCATTGAAGGCGGTGTGACCCGCTATCTTCCGACAGATGAACAGATGAGTATCTACGAGGCCAGTGTAAGGTATAAAGCTGACAACACTGACCTGATCATCCTCGCCGGTAAAGAGTACGGAACGGGCAGCAGCCGGGACTGGGCCGCCAAGGGAACTCTACTCCTCGGGATCAAGGCTGTGATTGCTGAGAGTTTTGAAAGGATTCACCGCAGCAACCTTGTGGGAATGGGCATTCTTCCCCTCGTTTTTATGAAGGGACAAACCCGTGAAAGCCTGGGTCTCACCGGTGAAGAGACTTTCAGCATCGAAGGTCTTGATACAGAGATCAGCACAAATATGGTCCTGCAGGTGAAGGCCATCAATTCAGAGGGACAGGAGATCTCTTTCAAGGTCCTCAGTCGCCTGGATACCCCTGTGGAAGTCAATTATTACAGGAATGGCGGCATCCTGCACACGGTCCTTCGGAATTTCGCAAAGGACTGAAACAGCTGCACTGAAAGTTCAGAAAGCTCCGTTTCGAATGAGACGGAGCAATGGCTCTGAGATCGTACAGCCCTTCATGAGACGGAAGAATCGCTTTAATCCGTTTTGTCCGCTCAGAGCATGGGCAGGACGAGATGAAATTCTGCGTATTCACCCTCTACACTGCTCACACTGATGCGCCCGCCGTGTTCGTGGACGATATTGTGACTTAAGGCCAGTCCCAGACCTGTTCCTTCCTGTCTTACCTTGGTCGTGAAGTAGGGTGTGAAAATATGCGGCAGATTCTTTTCTGCGATGCCCAGGCCATTGTCGCGGATTTTCAGATGCAGTTCCCGCTGCTCACCGGATCGGTATGGCCTGCCGGTGATCAGTATCTTTTTCTCACTTGAATCCGCAGGGTATTTCCTGTCCAGGCTGTAGCGAGCATTCTGCAGCAGGTTGAGAATGACCTGCTGAATCTCACCCTTGCGGCACTTCAGAATATAATTCCTGCCCTGCAGCCTGTTCTCGATCTCTATCCGGCTCTTCCGGAGGTTGGCACCTACCAGCAGAAGGCTGTCCTCCAGGATACTATCCAGAGGCACGGGCATGGGCAGTTCGTCATGGGGATTGGCAAAATCCAGAAGCTTTGCCACGATCTGACTGATTCTGCGACCCTCCAGACTGATGATCTCTGTATACTCCTTCAGATCCTCGTCCAGACATCGGTCATGAAGTATCTGCACATAGTTGAGAATACCCATCATCGGATTGTTGATCTCGTGTGCGACACCGGCTGCCATGAACCCGAGGCTTTCCAGCCGCTCGCTTCTCAACAGCTGTTCCCTCAGCTCATTCTTCTGCCGTTCCTCCTCCAGTCTGCGCCGTATATCCCGGCTGTAGATAAAGCCGTAGGCATATTCGAGGTTGATCAGAACATCCACTGAGATCTCCACCGGTATCTTTTCACCCCGTCGGCTGAGATGTACGGTCTCAAAGGTCCTCTGAGGCCGCTCTGCCAGGTCCTTCCAGATATCCGGCCATTCCTCCTGTCGAAGCGCAGGATCGATATCCGAAAGATGCATTTCAAGGAGTTCCTGAAAACTGTATTCCAGCAGTCTGCAGGCCTGGTCGTTCGCATAGATGATCTTCCCCTCCTCGTTGAACCAGAGGATACTGTCCGCTGCGGTATCTATGGAAAACTGGGCCAGAGAAAGCCGTTTTTCAACTCGTTTCTTCTCAGTGATATCATAAATTGAGAAGATCCATGCATCCTCATCCCCGTAGCGGATCCGCGATCCGAAAAAATCGATCCAGCTGTACTTTTTCCCCGGGATCCTCACCTCCAGATCGGTGCGCAGTGAATGCCTCTCAGCATTCGCCATTTCGTGAATGAAGGACGCGAGGACAGATCGCGCATGGGCAGGAATGAAATGAAAGAGGATATTTACAGGCGCACCCAGTTCCAGCCCGGAAAACTCAAAGAACCTGGCATTGGCAAACACCACCTTCCGATTCTGCACAACGAAAATAGCGGCCTGCTGGTTATCGGACAGGGTTCTGAACTGCTGTTCCCGTTCATTGAGAGCTTTAAGCATCACCTGGTGTTCGAAGAACATGGCAATCGCCGTAGCACAGCTTGCAAGAAAATCACTTTCATAGCGGTAACGCCGGGAAATGAGGAACTGGTAACTGAGAATCATCAGGGCGCTGAGTTCATGTTCTCTGAAGACCGGCACCAGCACCAGACTCTCTATCTGAGCGCTGCTGTCTCTGTGCAGATCGAACTGAGCCGTATCCTCACCTGAAATCAGCACCTCCCGACCGTTGAGGAGTTCATCGTGAATATGGGTTCGGAACCTGAATTCACGTCCGGTCTCCGAAGGGCCGGGGAGGTTTGCACCGAACTGCCGGTGATAATTCATGGTTTCCCGGTAAACACTGCGGTCCTTTTTTTCAAGGTATATGATTTCCTGCGCATCCGCTGTTTCGGTGATGATCTCCAGCACTTCGATATTGAGTCTGGCCAGATGTCTGTCAGCATGCAGCAGCTGATGTATGCGCAGCAGGGCGCTGAGATAGACATTATTTGCCCGAATATCCAGTTCCTGGTGTTTTCTCTTGCTTATATCCACGAAGGAGATCAGAACACAGTTCCTGTTATCGTAGGTGACAGAGGTCATACTCACGAAAACCCAGAAGGGCTCGTCTGCCTGTTTTGGATACATCAGCCAGTCAAGGTGCACCGTCCCGCCGTTCATAAAGATCCTGACCAGCTCCGCAAGGGGACGCTGATTCTTTTCCTCAACAAATAGGCTGTCCACCGATTTTCCGATAAGCTGATCATCCAGAAGGCTGCACATCAGGATGAAACGCCAGTTGAAATGCTGTATCTCCAGGTTTTCAGGATCCACGATCAGGAGTCCCTGTGTACTTGTATTGAAAATGCTCTCGTAATTGGCCTGGCTCTGTTCCAGTTCAGCCTGAATGTCCGCATGCTGTCTGTCGTGCTTTTTCAGAAGCCGGTAGAGACGGTTCATTTCCTCATGAAGCCTGCGAATTTCCTGCTGCCGGCCCTTTGACTCCTGCAGCTTCACGATAAGAAGTACCGCCAGAACGACACTGGTCATGAGCAGCATGAAGGACAGAATCATCTCAAACATGTCTGGACCGTCTCCGGATTAAAGTCAGATCATTTAATGAGGAGCAATTTCCGAACCTGCAGTTTTCCTTCTGCACGAAGTCTGTAAAAATACACACCGCTGGCCAGTCCGGTTGCATCGAAGGAATATCGGTGAGTCCCGGCAGACAAAGCGGCCTGCTGCCAGAGATGGGCCGTCCTGCCTTGGATGTCGGTCACAGTGAGACGGACATCGCCGGACACTGCCAGGCTGAAGGGAATGACCGTGACTGCATTAAAGGGGTTGGGATAGTTCTGCCCCAGCTCAAAAACTGCGGCATGCGTTCCGCGCTCTTCATCCAGGGGAGTGGCTGCATCGTCTGCCCAGGGAGATCCATGCTCCACTGACGATGCCCGCCAGTANAGCGGATCCTCATGGCCTGTNCCGGAATGAAAATGCGCAGCGACAAGTGAGGGCCCTCCGCCGTCCGCCTCAAGCGGCCACGGTTCTTTGTCATTGTAGCGCAGATTGACCAATGTGTCCCCAGCAGGACTGAGCATGGTCAGCCTCTCTCCCCCGTTATCCAGCTGACCGTCGAATTCACCGTCAGGCAGCCGATTGTACCTGATGCTGAAGACATCGGAACTGCTGCCGAGGACATAAAATTCCCCGGGCTCCAGTGAGAGTGCGGGGGGAAAGCTGAAATACACACCGTTATTGAACACACATTCACTGAGATCTATCGGGACATCCCCGCTGTTTTTCAGTTCGATGAATTCGAACTCTTTTCCGTCTATCACGCCGATTCCGATGTTTTCCTCCAGTGGATGGTAGTGTATCTCAGTGATCTCGAGACCGCTCATATCCCCCTGAACAATATATCTCGCCTCATTCATCAGACTCCAGGAACCGTTGATGACGGAACGGGTTTTCACGGTCATGGTCCTCTGTATCGTGACCTCAGATTCATATAGTAAAGCTGAAGGTGAGGGACTTCCCCGGAAACTGCTGTGACCGGCAGCCAGTCGGGGCAGAATGAGCAGATCCGAAGAGGAGGTGGACGAATTCATGCCCTGTATCGCCAGCAGATTCTCACCCTGCCTCAGAAGATGCAGATAGGGGGCAAGGTCGAAAACTGTGAAACCATTGGCATCCCCGTAGGTGATGGCCGCTGAATTCCACTGCGGATCAGCAGGCGCATTGACAGCCGCGATCTGCGTCCCGTTGAGCCAGGCCACAAATCCGTCGTCCACCATGATGTCCAGCACCCCCGTATTCAGTTCAGAAGGATCTGAATCCAGAACAAAGGGAATGCGGATATAACAGCTGTTATTGGGTGAGGTCCCGCTGTCATGCATATACTGCTGCAGGTCCAGACTCAGGTAGGGATCATAATCCGGGTTGGTGTCATAACCCACACCNCCCGGTTCACCGCTGCAGAGCAGCCAGCCGCTGTCATCAAAATCCAGAGAACTGCGCCAGCTTTCATCNACAGCCGCTCCGGGAACCAGCACTCTCTTGTCTGCCGATACCCCAATCAGCGTATTGGAATAATTGTCCCCCTCGCTGAAAGTCAGAGGATCGCTGCCGTCCACAGTGTAATAAATATCACCGGATGCAGTGCTCAGGCTGAAGACAGAACCCTTTTCCACCAGCCCGCCTGCCAGCGAGAACTGCGGCGGAAGCCGGTCATAGTAAAGGTCTTTTGCCGTCAGCTGCTGCAGAAAGACCTGGGTCCTCTCCGTCATAAACGTATCATGCAGCCAGTTCACTGCATTCAGCCAGGTATCCCGGGTCTTCGGTTCAGCACTCTTGCTGTCACCCCAGCGCGCGGACTCGGCGACGATGGCGATATTGATCTCGTCCTTCCTGTCCATAAGCCGCTTCTGATTATTCTCCAGCGTCATGGTCCCGCCATTGAAAAAATGCCTGTACACCCGGTCCGCAAAGCGCAGACGGTACAGTGAATTTTCACTCAGGCGCTGATGTATGTAATGCGGGTTGCTGTCCTCAAAATAGTTCCCTGCCGGAAAGGGTCCGGTCCGGTCCCAGCCCCAGTCATTTGCGAACATGGAATGCTCTCCGTCATGGCGGAAAAATTTGAATCCGTCCGGATCGTTCCGATTGATGATGGCATAGAAATTATTCGGACTTTGATTGCTTCGAAAAGCCGAGATCGGTCCGTCAAAATCCCCGGTCCACATGGTGATGATCATATAGTCGATAAGATTGTCCAGGTCCAGCAGTTTCGGTAAAGCAGGGTCCTCAACTCCCTCCGGATCCAGACCCTGCACAGCAAAATAGTCCGCATTGTCGCTGAATCCGTTCTTAGCGTAGGTCCACAGCGCCCTCCACATTTCCAGATCCCCGTCCGTCGCCTCCACGTGGTAAAGATCGAAATTTTCTCCCACATCCACCTTGATCACATCAAAATCGTCCTCGCTGCCGCGAAAATAGGTTTCAGCATAATTCGCTTCACTGCGTTCCTGAGTCTGGTACAGCCCCCAGTAGACACCGTTGATATAAAGATGGTAATAGCGGCTGCGGGTGTAGGGCTGACCCATGTCGCGCTGCGTATCCCGGTTCCAGACATCCCGCAGGAAGGTGTTGCTCTCACTGGACCAGGGATCGCCGAAAGACCANGAGTAATTCTGGGCCGTCCTCAGGTCGATCTTGTCAAATTCGTCGGCGCCTTCACTGCCAAAGAGGGGAAATTCAAGTTTGGANGGACCNTAGTCCGAACGGAAAAAGAAGCGGAATGCATGTTTAGGATTGTCATAATGCCGTGACCATCCCCCCCGGATCCGTATCCCGCAGTTCACCTGAAAACCGGGTTCACCCTCCGGATCGATGAGCTCGAGACTCGCGGGACGTTCCCACTCTTCGCCGTGGTAAAGGGCATTGGCATAGATCCCGCTGGCCGGGTCAAAAAGATCCCTGAGATCCATGACCACACTGACTGAAGGGATATCCAGAAAGGCCGGCTTCACCAGCGGAGAGTAAGCGGCGGCTCCCGTGATATCCGGGTCGAGTCCGTAACTGATATCATGACCGCTTCCGAAAGCCATCCATGTCTCACCCGGAACCTGTCCATCCGGAGACAGTTCCACGATTCGCTCCCTGAATATCCAGGTTCGTGTCTGGCGGTCGGACACCAGCGTATCCGCATGGGTTGCGCAGGCCGTCACAAAAAACCCGGGCCCGGCATGCCTTCCCACCGTGGAGGCCGGATCCACTGTAATGGACACTCCCCCCTGTCCCCATCTGGCCGTCGGGGAGGTCATTGGGTCCGTGCCGTCCAGAGTAAAGCGAAGCTTCGCTTCCGGAAAATCCGTTGTCACTTTCAGGGTAAAATTGTCCACTGGAAATCCGGCTGCATGATCCCAGCTCAAATGCTCCGAACTCACCTGCGCCGCCAGAGCAGAAGCTGCTGCAATCAGAATCCCTACCCGCCTAAAAAACTCGGCGCCCCTGATTCCTAAGGTACTTTTTTCAGACACGTATACTCAACTCCTGTCTATTTTAAATTGTATTTTATTCATCATCTAAGCTAAGAATTTCGGACTTTAATTCAAAACCGATAAAAATCACAAAATCATTTTGTCTGTTGTACTGAAATAAAGTAAATTATGCCCGCTTTCAAAGCATGGGCGATTGGCTCAGTTGGTTAGAGCGCCGGTTTCACATACCGGAGGTCACAGGTTCAAGTCCCGTATCGCCCACTCCTCAATGAAGCATAGTCCCAATTCCTGTTCATGGCACTTAAGTCCAATGATTCTCATTTCCCGGGATGAGAACTTTAGCAGCCGAACAGGGCTCCCCTGCCATAGTACGGCTCAGCCAAAATTCAGCCCCCCGGCAGAGTATGAAAGTGTTTATTTTTTTATGTTTTCAAACTTGATCGGAAAGGCTTCAGCAAAATTCTCGCGATACAGATCATTATATTTGTCATAGAGGATCTTTGCCTGTGAGAATCGGTTCCTGCCCTTGTATTTCATGATCTGATACAGTACACCGTCAAAGTTCAGTGGATCCCAGGTCAGCAGTATACCGGCACACTCATCCCGTATCGCCTCACTGAGGTCCAGTGAAAGCATTTCTGTGAGAAGATCGATGACGTCCAGATTGATGCGGACCTGAAAATCATCCAGCCAGGGATAACTCTCAGAACCGAAAAAGGATCCCTTCGAAAGGATATCCAGAAGCTCCCTGACAATGATCTCATTTTTTGTGCTCATGCCCCGCAGAATGACAAACTGATGAAAATCGAAATGTATGGCCGGGTCAAAACTCAGGATATGCATACCCTTGTTCCTGTGCACATTGATCCACTCCGCTTCCTTCATTTTTTCTGTCACCTTGCTCAGAATAACTCCGTATCTGTTGCGGAGACTGCTTTTCTTAACCTCCGGCCACATGGTCTCAACCATCATACTCGGATTAATCCCCACAAGATTCCCGTTGAAATAGACCGGATTCACATTCGAATAGATGAAGAGAAGGGCTGCAAACTCCCTCTCCTGTGAGGTGAGACTGCTGATCAGATTATCTGAGTTGTGCATAATGACAAAATCACCGAAACAGCTGACCTCACGGCGGTTCATATCCTTCAGGCCGATCAGGTCGCTGTGCTGCCTGTCTGCCTGCTGCTTAGCAGGTCGCTCCGTCCCCTTTGAGGTTTTGTCCGTCCTCATTGAATCACTCCCTCTCCTCTGCGCAAAAGTATATAAAGCATCCTCTCGGATTTTTTTGGAATATAATCATCAAAAATTACTAGCTTCATTACTATAGTATTACTATTTAATTAATTTCCAATTATTTCCTGTAATTTCTGAAGATATGAGTGGATTTATCGGCCTGTTTAGATTCTGTTACTGCAGTTTCGATAGAGTTTTCCATATTTAGATCATCGTCACATCTTTAACTGTGCAGGTGAATATAATGGCAATACAGAGGTGAGGAAAGGATAAAATTATGCTTGAATGCAGAGTGGATAGCTGACTTCGTCCGTTGTATGCACAGGAAGTATTTTGTAAATTCGGCCCGTGAAAGCAGAGACAGTGAGAGAAGACGATACAAGATATACCCGGAGGGTTGGCAGTCAATGACCATGGAGATAGATTTCGGCGGCGCTGCACCTGAAAAGCAGGTTTCCGAAAAGGGAGAAACGACCGCGGGGCAGCGTATGAAAGAGTCTGAGCCCGGCAGGGAAAGCGCGGGTACAAAGCAGACAAAGCTTCCTCAGAAGCAGGAGGCGGCGGCAGACCCGGCCAACTACAGTGAAGAGCATATCACCACACTCAGCAGTCTGGAGCATATCCGCCTGCGGTCGGGGATGTACATCGGGCGCCTCGGCAGCGGATCGGATCCGGATGACGGTATTTACGTCCTGATCAAGGAAGTGATCGACAACAGCATTGATGAATTCATCATGGGTTTCGGCAAGCGTGTGGACATGGATATCAGCGGCCGCAAGGTGATGATCCGCGACTACGGCAGGGGCATCCCCCTCGGCAAGGTCGTGGACTGTGTCTCCGTCATCAATACCGGCGCCAAGTACAATGATGCAGTCTTCAAATTCAGCGTGGGGCTCAACGGTGTAGGAACGAAGGCAGTGAACGCGCTTTCGTCTCATTTTCTCGTCCGTTCGCACAGGGACGGGGATTTCTATGAAGCCCGCTTTTCCAAGGGTCGACTGATCGAAGAGAAAAAGGGCAAAAGCGACAGGGAGAAGAACGGGACCTACGTCGAATTCATTCCCGATGAGGAGATCTTCGGAGAATACAGCTATAATTACGAGTTCATTGAGAAAAGGCTCTGGATCTACGCCTGTCTGAACAGGGGACTGCAGCTGCGCTTCAACGATCAGATCTTCAAAAGCCAGAACGGTCTCCATGATTTCCTTGAGAAGGACATCGAAGAGGATGCCCTCTACCCTATTATCTATTTCAAGGGTGAGGAACTGGAATACGCCTTCACACACACACAGGCCTACGGCGAAACCTATTTCTCATTTGTCAACGGGCAGTATACCAACAGCGGCGGGAGCCATCAGAGTGCCTTCCGCGAAGGAATCCTGAAGGGTGTCAACGAGTATTTCAAAAAGAATTTCAATTCTGCTGATGTCCGGGACGGCATCGCCGGTGCGGTGAGTGTCAAACTCATGGAACCCGTTTTTGAGAGTCAGACCAAGAATAAACTCGGCAACAACGATATCCGGGGCTGGATCGTCAATGATGTCAAGAACAGCCTGCAGGACTATCTGCACAAGAACCCGGATACGGCGGATGCCCTCGAGCACAAGATCGAACAGAACGAAAAGCTGCGCAAGGAGCTGACCTCTGTACAGAAGGAAGCCCGGGCAGCAGCAAAGAGGATCAGCATCAAGATCCCCAATCTCAAAGACTGCAAATATCATCTCGGAGACAAGAAGGAAGGTGATGAGAGCATGATCTTCATCACTGAAGGAGCCTCTGCCGCCGGCTCGATGGTGGGCAAGCGCAATGCCTTCACCCAGGCGATCTTCGCCCTGAAGGGCAAACCTCAGAATGTGCACGGACGGACCCGGGCTATGCTCTACAAGAACGCCGAGCTCTACAATCTGATGATGGCCCTCGGTGTGGAGGACAGCATCGACGGTCTGCGCTACGGCCGGGTTATCATCGCCACCGATGCCGATGTGGACGGCTTTCATATCCGCAATCTGCTGCTCACCTTTTTCCTGACCTATTTCGAGAAGCTGATCACAGACGGCCGTGTGTTTATGCTGGAAACCCCGCTCTTCCGGGTGAGAAACAAGAAGGAAACGATCTACTGCTACTCCGAAAAGGAGAAGAACCGGGCGGTGAAAGCCCTGACGGCAGCTGAGATCACTCGATTTAAAGGTTTGGGCGAGATCTCCCCCAGTGAATTCGGGCAGTTCATCGGAGATGATATGCGCCTGATCCGGGTCGGTATCGACGAACTGCATACGGTACCCAGAACTCTTGAATTCTACATGGGCAAAAACACCCCCGAACGCCGGGATTATATCATGGACAACCTGATCTGACGCAGTCGCGACAGGAGTTGAGACTGCAGCAGTAAAAAGGCAGTATTTTTAGGGAGACACTGACGATAAATGGGCTATCTGAACAAACTATTCAGCGGAAATTTCCTTGAATACGCCTCCTACGTGATCAAGGACCGGGCGATACCGGACATTGAGGACGGTATGAAACCGGTGCAGAGGCGAATCCTGCACACCCTCTTTGAAAGTGACGACGGTAAATTCCACAAAGTGGCGAATGTTGTGGGTTCTGCAATGAAATTCCACCCACACGGGGATCAGAGCATCTACGCGGCGCTGGTGAATCTAGCCAACAAGGAGCTGTTCATCGACCGGCAGGGAAATTTCGGCAATCTCTACACCGGGGATGAGGCCTCGGCTGCCCGGTATATCGAGTGCAGGCTCACTCAGATGGCTCGGGAAACGCTGTTTTTCCCGGAGATCACTGAATATGTTCCCAGTTATGACGGACGGAACAGTGAACCGGTGCGGCTGCCGGCGAAACTGCCGGTGCTCCTGGCCATGGGGGCTGAAGGTATTGCCGTGGGTATGGCCACAAAGATCCTGCCCCATAATCTGGTGGAGGTGCTGAAGGCCGAGATTGCTGTGCTGAAGGATGAACCCTTTCAGCTCTTTCCGGATTTCATCACCGGCGGGGACATGGATGTTTCGGAATATGAGGATGGAAACGGTCGGGTGCTGCTGAGGGCGGCGATTGACACCAAAGACCCGAAAAAGGTTGTGATCCGGGAGCTGCCCTACGGACAGACCACGGACAGCCTGATCGCCACCATCGAGAATGCGGCCCGGAAGAATAAGTTCAAAATCGCCTCGATCAACGATTATACCACCGAGAATGTGGAGATTGAGATCGCCCTGCCCCGCGGTGTGCACAGTGATGATATTCTGGACCCGCTCTTTGCCTTCACAGACTGTGAGACCAGCATCAGTGTGAATCTGCTGGCCATCGTGGAAAACAGGCCCCGGATCATGACGGTGACGGAGGTCGTGGAGTACAATGCACGGCGCCTGACGGAGATCCTGAAGCTGGAGCTTGAATTTGAGATGGGTGAGCTGGAGCAGAAGCTTCATATCAAGACCCTGGAGCAGATCTTCATCGAAAAGCGCATTTATAAGAATATTGAGGAACAGAAAACACGGACCGGCGTCCTTGACAGCGTGATGGAAGGATTCATTCCCTATCTGGATACGATCAAGAGGGAGATCAGCCAGGATGATATCGAACATCTTCTGAAGATTCCCATCCGCCGAATTTCGCTCTATGATATCAACAAGGCGAAAAAGGATATGGAGGAGATCCGGAAGCGTCTCAAGGAGATACGGCATCACCTGCGCTACCTGATCGAATACACCATCGATTATATCAACGCCCTGATACAGAAGTACGGCCATCTCTATCCCAGGAGGACACGGATCGCCGATTTCAACAAAGTGGATGTGCGGGAAGCGGCCATCAGAGACCTGAAGCTCCGCTACGACAGCAATGAAGGCTATCTTGGAACCGATGTGAAGACCGGCGACCCCGTGCTGGAGGTCAGTCCCTATGACCGCATCCTCATCATGCGGAAGGACGGCAGCTATTTTGTGACGGATGTTCCCGAGAAACTCTTTGTGGACAAAGGCATGGCCTTCTGCGGTTTCATCGAGAAACAGAGAATTTACACCATGATCTACCGTCAGAAAGACAGCGCTTATCCCTATATCAAACGCTTCCATATTGACAAATTCATTCTTAATAAAGAGTATAAACCTCTTGCAGAAGGGGATACTCTGCTGCGGCTGCTGACCGAGCCTGAACAGGCGTTCATGCTGCGATACAAGCCCAAACCGAGGATGAAGCAGCTGGAAGAGGAATTCAGTATACAGGATTTTGCCGTGCGCGGCGCCGGAGCCGGAGGTATCAGACTGTCCAAGAAGGAAATACGCAGTCTCCGAATGGTCTGAACAGACACTCAGGGTTCAAACCCGGGGCCGGATCTTATTCATATAGCAGAGTAATGTGAGTAGGCCAATGCTCATGGGCCCGTCGTGGGGGCAGTTTAGGCGATCGCCAGTTCTTTCTGCAGGGCCCGGATAATAAAGAAGCGCCTGTCAGTTGGNAGGAAACCGCCGAAATTGATGTATTTTCCGCTGTCCGTTTCAGCCCGGATCACATACCCGCCCTGCCCGGGACCGCTTTTGCCG
>JGI10211J34971_10001269_pt1 | contig 21067 bp, 26 predicted proteins | sample Etolagsediment_FD_34971 | JGI IMG/M metagenome (IMG submission 34971)
TCCATCTCTTTGATAATCTTGTTTCCATAGGTAATTGCATTACCATTAAAGTCAAGACTCAAAAGTGCTTGCAAGTGAGCATCACCGTTGATACCGATACGGACCCAGTCTATCATCTTCCCAATAGAAGTAGAGTAGAAGCACTCATACAAAAGATACCCTTGGTCATAGAGATCAATGCATATAATAACAGCGAAACGTCTAAGTTTGCGCATATACAACTTCCTGCATCACCTTGGGGTGAGAAAGAGGGTACGCAGACAAATCTAGACCGAACGATTACTAAACAGATCAAACTGACACGTACTTCTGTTGATTGTAAAGCAGATTGGGAGATATTTCAGCTCATTGCTCAAAAACTTGGTTTTAAAAATGCTTTTAATTATAAAGCAACCAAAGAGATATTTGAAGAGTATCAAGAGATGACAACACTCAACCCTTATATGGATATGAGTGAAGCAGAGTATGATCTTCTGGATATGAAACCATTTGTCTGGGGAGAGAAGATCTCCACTTTCCTGACAGAGGATAAAAAGGCAAATCTCTTTTTTGTAGAGAATAAACTTTTAAGTGAAAAGGCTTCATTGGAATATCCATTCATACTACTCACCGGGAGAACGCGGGACCAGTGGCATAGTGGGACTAAAACGAATCTTCCTAAAACACTTCTCAAATACAAAGAACTTAACTTTTGTGAAATGCATCCTGAGGATGCCCAAAAATTAGGGATCAACGACAAGGATGATATTAGAGTTCTTTCAAGAAGAGGTGAATTGATCACGAAGGTTCATATCACTGATAAGATCAATAGGAAAAATATTTTTATTCCTATCAGTAATCGGGAAGTGAATTATCTGACCAATGATCTTCTAGATAAAGTCTCTTTACAGCCTGACTATAATCATAGTGCTGTAAGAGTGGAAAGGGTGAGTGATGAAGAATAGTACACTCCCTATACTCCTCAAAAACCAAAAGATACTGCTTATCGGTGGTGGTAATGTTGCTTTACAAAAAGCTGAGGTGTTGTCACATAATAATATAGATTTTCGTATTGTCTCTGAGACGCTAAATAAGAAAATAGTAAAACTTACAGACAAGATAGAGCATAAACGTTTTAAATTGAAAGATATTAAAGATGAAGAGATCATCATCGATGCAACAGGTAATCCCAACGTAGCGAAAAAACTACTTAAGTATAAAAAGAAACACCCTGTTTTACTGAATGTGGTAGATGTACCTGAGTTGTGTGATTTTTATTTTATGGCATTGACGAAGAACAGGCCACTTCAAATAGCTGTTTCAAGTAATGGAGCGAGCCCGACTGCTGCAAAATATTTCCGTGATGAGTGTGAAAGGCTTATCCCTAAAGATGTCACTGCTTACTTAGTACAAAAACAAAAACATAGAGATGCAGGGGTTATAGATGTTGAACAAACAAAAAAAGAGTTGATTTTTCAACAGACAAAAGTATTTTTAGTCGGGTGTGGGATCGGTGACCCGGAACTCTTGACAATTAAAGCCTTTAAGACCATACAGAAAGTAGATGTAGTACTTTATGACCATCTTATCAGTGATGAGATTATGAAGCTTGTACCTAAGAGCACAAAAAAGATCTATGTAGGTAAACAGAAGGGGTATCACTCAAAATCCCAAGAGAAGATCACTGCACTGATTATCAAGCATGCGGAAAAAGGTAGAGTGGTTGCCAGGTTAAAAAGTGGTGATCCTTTTGTTTTTGGAAGAGGTGCAGAAGAGTTAAGCGATCTGGTCAGTGAAAATATCAGTGCAGAAGTGATACCAGGTATCAGTTCATCGATCTCTGGACCGATGATGGGGAATATTCCTATTACGGCAAGAGGGTATGCNAGTGGATTTACTGTGGTTTCTGCACATTTGAAAGGAAACAGTGTCAACCTTGACTGGGTAGATCTACTTGCTAAAGAGAATCATACGGTGGTCGTGCTAATGGGACTTAGCCGGGTAAATGAGATCGTGGAGGAAGCAGATAGACTGGGTATTTCAAAAAAGAAACCTTGTGCCATCATTTCAAATGCAAGCAGACCCAATCAAAAGATCGTATCTACTACCTTAAATAGATTGGTTGTGAATGCCAAAGATATAGAAAGACCGGCAATTCTTGTCTTTGGGGATGTCGTTAAATATAGATCATTACTAGGAGAAAACAATGCATAAATTACAAGAAGCCTTTGAGCTTAGAAATAAAAAACTAAATAAAATAGAAAAAATAAAAGAACTCAAAACACCTTTAAGTGTCTATCAAAAACTCGATGATATCTGTGCAGCTGGTTTAGATCAACTTAAAGATGAAGATGGTAGCTACTATTTAAAATGTTTTGGTGCTTTTTTGAAAAAAGATGGCAAATTTATGTTGCGTGTACGTATCCCAGCAGGGCAGTTAAGTATTGAACAAGCCGAAAAAATAGGAGAAGTGTCCAAAAAATATGGTGAAGATTATATCGATATTACAACACGTCAGCAGATAGAATTACGTTACATTGAACTAGAGAATTTGGCAACGGTACTAAAAGAACTAAATAGTGTCGGTGTTAGTACGTTTCAAACTGGAGTTGATAATTTTAGAAATATTGTAACCAGTGCATTTGAGGGATTAGGATCTAAAAATATCATAGCTGTGAAACCTTTGATAGATCAACTGCAATCGATCTTCATGGACAAAGAAGAGTGGATAGGAACACTGCCTAGAAAATTCAACACAGCGATTTTGGGAACTTCTATAAATGATTGTAATATCTATGGACATGATTGTTGTTTTATCGTAGCGAAGAAAAATGAAGAGATTGGATTTAACCTCTATTTAGGTGGTCGTGTTGGTATACAGGCGAAAGATAGTGGACTTTTCATAAGAACAGAAGAAGTGACAAAAACATTTGAAGCTGTAACAAATCTTTTCAAACAGTATGGATTTAGGGACAATCGTAATAAGAACAGACTGCATTTTTTACTTGAAGCTGTGGGTATGGAAGTATTTGTTGGTGCAATCAAATCTTACAGTAAATTGGAATTTGAAAGTAGTGGAGAGATCTTAGCTACTAATGAGTTTATCTTAGATGAACATAGTGTATTTGATTTAGAAGAGGGGCTTCAAGCAGTGCATTTAAGTATACCAAGTGGAATATTCTCCGGTAGTAACCTTGTGGAAGTCTCTAAAGTTGCCACGAGTGTCGATGGAAAGATCCGTCTTAGTGTGGAGCAGAGCTTGTATATTATTACTGAAAATGAAAAAGTAAAGCAGGTGCAAGAGAGTATGTTGTTCGATATCTATAGCAGGTATCATAATACTTATTTTAACCACCAGATCGCATGTGCAGGAACAGCCACTTGTGCTTTTGGTGTCATTCCAAATAAATCTGATGCCATAGCTATGGCTAACTTTTTACAAAAAGAGGTACCAATAGTAGGTGGAAAAGTAAGAATGTATTGGAGTGCATGTCCTAAAGGGTGTGGTATCCATGGGATAGCAGATATCGGGTTTGAAGGTTGTAAGGCTAAAGATGAAGAGGGTAAAAGGGTGGATGGTGTACATATCTTCATTGGAGGAAAAGCTACAAAAAAAGCACAAGAAGCCAGACAGCTCTTTAAGGCACTTCCTTTGAAGATGGCTCAAGAAAAAGTAAAGCAGCTAATGATCTATTACAGGGATGAACGCTTGGAAAATGAAAGTTTTGAAAGTTTTGACAGTCGTGTATTGGCGGAGATGCCAGTTGAAAAGATAGTAGAGATGATCTCCTAATAATAGGAGTATCATCATTACCAAAGACTAGAAGGGTATTAATTTTTCTCTTGCACTCTTTTTTTACAAGCAGCTACATCCATACAGAACATACCTTTACCTTTTTTTGCAGGTTTAAGTTCATCTATATTCTCGTTACCGCACTTTTTACATGTATGTTCAACTTCACATACAGGTGCAAGTTCTTCTCTTGGAACTTCAGGTTTCATAGCAGGGAATAAAAGTACATCACGGATACTGTGCTGATTGGTGAGCATCATGACAAGTCTGTCTATACCGATACCCTCACCTGCAGTAGGTGTCATACCGTAGCTAAGTGCTTTCACATAATCAGTATCCATATGCATTGCTTCATCATCACCTGTAGCTTCTTTAGCATCGACTTGTCCCTTAAATCTCTCATATTGATCGATAGGGTCATTGAGTTCAGAGAACCCATTGGCTATCTCTTTGCCGGCCATGAAAAGCTCAAAACGCTCTGCAATATCGGGATTCTCATCACTTCTTCTTGCAAGTGGTGAGATATCTACTGGGAAATCAGTAATGAAAGTAGGGTTAATAAGCTTTCCTTCAACAAATTCATCAAAGAGTTCAGCTTGTAGGTAGCCTAAGGTAAGGTTAGAATCTACTTTGACATTATGTTCTTTCAGATACGCTAATGCTTTTTCTTTATCTATAGTAACATCAGCAGGTACACCACCAATGCTTGTGAGTGACTCAATGTATGGTATTTTCGCAAATGGTGTTGCAAAGTCTATCTCTACTTCGCCATAGGGTAACTTTCTTTCAAGACCAAGGTTGTCAAATAAATAGTCAAATAACTCTTCAGTGATTTCCATGAGTTCGATATATGTTTTGTATGCCCAATAGAACTCTATCATCGTAAACTCTGGGTTATGTGTGTGATCCATACCTTCATTTCTAAAGTTTCTGTTTATTTCAAATACGGCTTCCATACCACCAACGATAAGACGTTTGAGGTAAAGTTCAGGTGCGATACGCAGATAACGCTCCACATCCAAAGCATTATGATGTGTAATAAACGGTTTTGCATTGGCTCCGCCAGGGATAGGATGCATCATCGGTGTTTCAACTTCTAAAAATGCTTTATCTTCAAAAAATCTTCTTACCATTGAAACGATCTTGGACCTCATGACAAAGTTCTTTTTGACATCGGGGTTCATGATCATGTCAAGGTAACGTTGTCTATATCTAAGCTCATGATCTTGTAGCCCATGGAACTTTTCAGGCAGTGGAGAGATCGCTTTAGAGACAATTTTCATATCTTTACAATGAAGGGTGAGCTCACCTGTCTGAGTAACAAAAGGGTATCCTGTTGCTTCAATGATATCTCCAACCTCAAAGAGTTTTTTTGCTACATTGTTATAGAAACCTTCGGGAAGTTCATCTCTATTATAATAAATTTGAACCAAGCCTTCTGCATCTTCTATCTTTGCAAAAGCAGCTTTTCCCATGATACGAATAAATTTGAGTCTACCTGTAAGTGAGTAGGTTTTATTTTCATCTTTTTTTTCATCACAGTCTTGCTCTTTGATATAAGCACACTCTTCTAAAAATTGTGTAGAAGGGGTACCTTTTTGAATTTGATTGGGGTAAGGATTGATACCTTCTTCTCTTAGCTTCTCTGTTTTTTTGATGCGTTCTTGAATATATTGATTTGCAAATATCAAGCTGTCTCCTGTTGTTGATCTGATTATGTAACAGTTTATTTATGCACTGTTATACCTTGACGAGATGCTTTTATGAAGCAGTCTCATGCAATTGTTTTTCTTTTATTAGCGGGTTATGCCTTATTTTGGCACTTTTCACAAAGACCGATGATCTTCATTGTATGGTCTGTCATTTTAAAATTGAATTTTTTTGCTATCTCTTCTTGTCTTTGTTCAATGGTTTCATCAAAAAACTCTATAATTTCACCACATTTTGTACAAATAAGATGATCATGGTGCTTTTTGAGTCCAAGTTCATATTTTTTCCCTTGTACCCCAAATGAGATAGAACTAACGATCTGTGATGTCTCAAGCAAGGTAAGTGTACGGTATACAGTAGCAATACCAATATTCACATCAGGGTATTGCTCTTTCAGTAAGGTATAAATATCTTCAGGGGTAAAGTGTCCATCATTTTCATAAAGAAATTTCAATACAAGTTCTCTTTGCTTGGTGAACTTCAGTGTGTTTTCTTTCAAAAGTGTTTGGAACTTTTCCAAAAGGAGAGGATATGCAATCATACTCACCCTTATTTTCCTGTAGAGGTATTGGTTTCAGGGAGTGATGTATTTGTATCTACTGAAACATTTGTATCCGTTGAATTAGCTACTTCTTTAGTCTCAGATAGGGGTAAACCCATAGCAGATGTATCAAGATTTATAAGGTAAGAACCCGCTTCTTTAAGATAAGGGTAAAGTATAGAGTCACTAACATGTTTTTCTAAGTTTTCTTTTACCAGTGTTACATTTGATAAAGCAGTGACAATCAGTGCAAAGATAATGAAATATTTCCCCCCACCTGCGATGAACCCAAACATGCGGTTTAAAAAACCCAGTCCACTTTCACTGGTAAGTTTAGAAAATATAGAACCAAGAATATTAGCACTAAACCAAATGACTATCAAAATAGCAAGAAAACCAATAAGTTTCAGTAGGGATATATTGTCGATATGTAAAAGGTTTGTGTCAATAAAGGCTGCAGCTTTGTCAGAAAGTCTAGAGGCAATGTATACCCCACCAACCAGACCCAGAAGACCAAATATCTCTTTTATAAAGCCTTGCATAAAACCTTTTATACCCAATATCAGTATAATTGCTGAAATGGTGACATCAAAGTAATTAAAGTCCATCATTGAAAAATTTTCCATATTATTATTCCTTATTATTTACTATATTTTTGCGTATTGTATCTATATATCTCTAAAAATGCTTTTAGAGATACTTTTGATTCAATCATACTTGAGCCGAAAGTTCACTTGGTTTGTTGGCATATTGTAAAGCAACATCTCGACTAATCTTGCCATCTTTGAGAAATTTAACCAGTGCCTGGGTTTGCGTTTGCATGCCTGTCTCTTCTTGACCAAGTTGCATTTGTGAATATATTTGGTGTACCTTATCTTCACGGATAAGGTTTGATATAGCATGATTGGTTACCAGAATTTCTGAAGCGGCTACACGACCCCCGCCTAGTTTAGGAAGAAGTGCCTGTGCGATAACAGCAACCAGTGATGAAGAGATCATTGCTCTAATTTGCGGTTGTTCATCTCCTGTAAATACATCGATAATACGGTTAATTGTTCCCGGTGCTGAAGAGGTGTGAAGCGTACCAAATACAAGGTGACCTGTCTCCGCAGCAGTGAGAGCGGCTTCAATCGTTTCTTTATCTCTCATTTCTCCAATAAGTATAATATCGGGATCCTGACGCATAGCATATTTGAGGGCTACTGCAAAAGAGACTGTATCTTCACCTACACCTCTATGTGAAAAAACACACTTTTTATTTTGATGGATGAATTCTACAGGGTCTTCTACTGTAATAATGTGCTTTTGCTCATAAAGGTTTATCTCATTCAGCATCGCTGCAAGCGTTGTCGATTTACCAGAACCTGTTGGTCCGGTTACTAAGATAAGTCCCTTTTCTCTTTTGATAAGTTTTTTATAAATTTCCGGTGCACCCAAGTCATCTAAAGATGGTACGTCAATAGGAATGATCCTAAACGCGGCTGCAGCATCACCTAAGGTACGATAATAATTTGCTCTAAATCGTCCTATACTAGGGAGTAAAAGTGCAAAATCAAGTTCATCATGTTCTTCAAATTGTTGTTTTTGCTTTTCAGTAATCAGTGAGTAACACATTTCTTCAATATCGTCACCGGTAAGCTTAGGAAGATTTACGGGCTTGAGCAAACCGTCAAGTCTGATTTGCGGTTCTGTTCGGCTGACAAGGTGCAGGTCTGATGCTCCATGGGTCACAACACTTTGAAGTAATTTTTTTATATCAAAAGTAGCCATAAAAATCCTTTGTTTAGTGTACGTTTTTTAGATATTCAGACTCATTATACCCAACCATTATCTTGTTATCAAATTCAACCACAGGTCGTTTAATAAGCATATTCTCTTTTACCAGCCACATTTGTTTATCTGTATCATTGAGAGAAAGTTCTTTAAGTTTGAGTGTTCGGTAGGTAGTACCTCTGGTATTGAAAAGTGTTTTTATATCTGTATGCTGTAACCATGAAAGAATAGTACTTTGATCTACAGGAGTTTCACGAAAATCTACAAATTCATATGTTATATTATGGGACTTAAAATATTTTATTGCTTTCCTCACACTGTCACAATTCTTGATACCGTAAATTTTTAACATGAACTCAAACCTAAAAAATGACTATTCAATGATCGCAGGTACGATGAAAAAATCATCCTTGGCTTGCGGTGCATGTGTCAAAATCTCTTTTGCAATGTCATTGGATGCTCTAGGGGTATCTTCTCTTAAAGGTGTCCCACCCTCAAGTGTTGAAAAGGAAGCATCTAGTGTTTCCGTATCAAGTTCATTAAGATTATCTACATAATTGAGGATACCTGAGAGTTGTGCTATGACCTCTTCTTTTTTGGAATCATCGATTTTTAAGTGTGAGAGCTTTTCAAGCTTTGCTAAAACAGTAGTGTCTATTTGCATGATGTCCCTTATATGGTAGGTTTTATGATTTATCTTATTATATATTAATTTAGTTTAAGATATAACTACAACATAAATTGACAACAGAGGATAGGCGTATGCAACAATTAGATATGAATTCAGAAGAATTTAAACTAGAACTAGAAAAGACACAAAAATTTACAGATAAAGTATGTGAAAGCAAAGGATGGGTTTACAATAGTAATGAAGATGTCAATGAAGGCGTTATCATGGGTCTTGCACGTCATAAATTACTTTTTGGAAAAAGATTTTGTCCTTGCTTTATGGTTGAACCTGATGCATCAAAACCGGGTAAATTTAAAAGTACAGATGACAGAATCTGTCCATGTAAACCTGCGATAGAAAAAGAAATTCCTGAAAATGGTGTGTGTCATTGTCAAATTTTTTGTACACCTGAGTATAGAGCAGAACATAGTTAAGTAAAAAATATTTTTAAGTTAACAGCAGGTTATAATATTGATTCACTATAATGCCTGACAATTTTAATGTCAGGAGAGCATCATATGCAAGCGTTACTTGAAAAAAACAATATCAACTCAGAAGAACTTCACAGCTTATTGCAAGCAAGAGAGGAAGGAAAAGCTGATTTTCTTTTGGTAGATGTAAGAGAAAATATGGAGTACAATATGGGACACATTAAAGGTGTTGATATGCTGAAACCTACTACTTCTTTTGGGCAATGGGCGCAGGAACTTTTTGATGAGGCAAAAGATAAGACAGTGGTCTTTACATGTCGTACAGGAAACAGAAGTGGACACGTGCAAAATGCATTTAAAAAGAATGGCCATACAAAAGTATTGAACCACTTTGGCGGTATTGTTTCTTATCGTGGTGAAATAGAAAAATAATATGTTTAAAATTCTCTATCTTCATGGGTTTGGATCTTGCGGAGAAGGGAATAAATCTTTATGCCTTAAATCCTATTTTGGTAGAAACAGTGTCATCTCACCGGATCTTCCACCTTCTCCTCTGGATGCGTTAGATTTAATTGAAAAGATTTTAGCAACTACAAAAATCGATAGTATCATAGGTTCATCTCTTGGCGGATATTATGCGACAGTGCTGGCTGAAAAATATAGTATGAAAGCGGTACTTCTCAATCCATCAACTGAACCATGGGATACTCTGTCTGCATATACAGGGTGGCAAAAACGTTTTTGTGATCAAGAAGTATTTGAATTTAAACCGATCTATTTGGAACAACTTAAATTGCTGAAAAAAGCTCCCCAAAAAGGTAACTATCTACTTCTTTTACAAAGTGGAGATGAAGTCTTAGATTATACTAAAGCACAATCTCTCTATAATAAACATAAAATTATCGTTGAATATGGTGGAAATCACCGTTTTGAAAATATAGATGAGTATCTTTCAATGATTGAAAAGTTTATACAAAAGAAATCGAAATAAGAATAAATATGGAGTTTAAATGAATGTAGTTGATCTATTGCTCAAATTGTTGAGTTGTGAGTCTTTGACACCTGATGATGCAGGATCGTTAAAATTCATAGAAGAATACCTTGATGGATATGAAGCAATATATGTCAATAAAGAGGGTGTAAAGAATCTGTTTCTTAGTCGGAAGTTCACCCCAGGGCCACACCTTTGTTTTGCAGGGCATGTGGATGTCGTTCCAGCAGGACATGGGTGGGATACAAATCCGTTTGTGCCTGTGATAAAGGAAGGCAATATCTATGCACGTGGGACACAAGATATGAAAAGCGGTGTCGCTGCTTTTGTCCAGACATGTAAAGATATTGAACATTTTGAAGGGACACTCTCCATACTGCTTACTTCTGATGAAGAGGGTGAAGGGCGCTATGGTACTGTTGTGATGCTTGAACACCTCAAAGAGATCAATTTTTTACCAGATTACTGCATAGTTGCTGAGCCAACATGTGAGGCTGTTTTTGGTGATGCAATTAAGATTGGGAGACGAGGATCTATTAATGGATATCTCACCTTAAATGGAAAGCAGGGACATGCAGCCTATCCTGAAAAGTCAATCAACCCTGTGCATCAGATAGCCACGGTCTTAGACAAAATAGCAGGTGTGGACCTTGACAAAGGTGACAATGATTTTGCTCCGAGTAAAATGGTGATTACAGATATACGCGCAGGTATGGAAGTGACAAATGTGACTCCAGGTACATTAAAAATGATGTTTAATGTACGTAATTCCACAAAAACTACACAAGAAGACGTTAAGCTCCATATAGCCAAATGTTTTGATGGATTGGATTATCGGTTAGATTTAACGCAAGGCTCATACCCATTTGTGACAAAAAGAGATTCCAAAATAGTACAAAAACTTACTTCAAGTATAAAAGATATNACAGGGGTAGACACGAAGCTNTCAACTGCCGGAGGTACGAGTGATGCAAGGTTTATGGGTGCTTTTGGTATAGATGTGGTGGAGTTTGGTGTGATCAATGATACGATTCATGCACCTAATGAAAGAACTTCTATTAAAGAAGTTCAAGCGCTTTATGATGTTTTTAAGCATACAGTGAAACAATTTAATTAAATCAAGGATGAATATGCGTAACATAGTATTAGCATTTTTACTTCTTTCAAGTACACTTTTTTCAATGGAGTGGGCAAAGGATGTAAAGACAGCATTTAGTTTGGCGAAAAAGAGCATAAAAATGTCATGGTCTTTGTCGAAGGTGAAAACTGCAGCTGGTGTAAAAAAATGAAACACCGTACATTGTCAGATGCAGAAGTAGAAAAAAGACTTGAAAAATTTGTTGTTGTAAAAGTTATGAGAGAAGATCCTTCTGCTATGGCAATACTACCACAAATACAAGGTGTGCCTACGATTTTTTTTATGAAAGCAAATAAAGATGTACTGGAAGAAGTGGTAGGGTATTTTAATGTAGAAGATTTTATCTCTTATATCAATGATGTAGAGAAAAAGTCAAAATAAGTGTCAATGATGAAAATATTTGTATCAGGTATCATCGGGTTGTCTCTTATCTGGCTATCTGCATATGCTGAAGAAGCAAAAAAACCAGTAAAAATCATTACGTTCAAAAGTCAAAAACATGAAACCCTTGGAGCATTTGAAAAACTGATCTGGGAAACAGATATGGATCATGCATTCGAACGCGCAAAAAGAGAAAATAAAAATGTCATGATCATGGTAGAAGATAGACATTGTAAATGGTGTAAAAACATCAAAGTAGGTGCATTATCGGATCCAAGAGTACAAAAAAAACTNAAATCTTATATTTTGTTAAAGGTGCAAAGATCCGATAAAAAAACAGCTGAACGTATTGTAGATTTCAGTGGAGCGATTCCAAGNTTTTATTTTATGGAACCAAATCAAGAACTCATTGAATCTGTGGTAGGCTATTATTTTACAGAAGATTTTTTAGGCTACTTGAATGATATCGAAGAAGATAATTAGGTGTTCCTATGATGTATAGACGTCCCCATTTTACCGAATATATTATGGCAAGACTGGTAACCTTGGCTGTATTTACATCGTTTGTTTTTAGTATGCTTTTTTTAGCTTTTATTCCTGAAGAAAATATCGCTTTTTATGCCATAGGACTTTTAGTATTAGGTTTTAGCGTATTTATCTATGCGATATATCGTGGTGCTGAACGTATGCAAAAAGAACTGCTTATAATCAACACCTATTTGGATAACCTTGATAAAGCAGAAAAAATAGATTACAAGGCACATTTTTTTACCCAAGAGTTTGAAGATATTAATGAAAACCTGATTAAAGTACTCAATAGTGCTAAGAAACGTGAAGATATCAAACAACGGTATAACACAAAACTCAAACTCAAAAATCGTCAACGTGCCGATATGATCTCAGCGATTGCCCATGAATTTCGTAATCCTATTGCTTCTATTATGGGATATGCGCAAACATTAGAAGAAGATAAAGAAATCCCTCAAGCTTTACAGGAAAAGTTTTTAGGAAAGATATATAACAATGGACTAAAGATCGAAGCACTTCTTAGCAGACTTGTGTTGTGGAATAAATTTGAAAGTGGTGAAGCCACACTGCATCCAAGTAGTTTTGATATGTATGCCTTGGTAAAAGAAGTAAAACAGGCTTTAGAGGACAAATATTCTAGCAGAGAAATCGTTATTGAAGGAAGTAGCTATACCGTCAATGCAGATCGTACACTTTTAGAAATTGTACTCAAGAACTTGATAGAAAATGCGCTGAAATATTCGAAAGATGAAGTATTGGTAAAGATAGATGCAGATCAAATATCAGTCATAGATCAAGGATCAGGTATCTCCTCTTCAGATATTTTAAAAGTAACAAAAAAGTTTTATCGTTCGGGTACGCATAGTTGGGATAATTCTATGGGATTGGGACTTTCAATCGTCAAGAGTATACTTACATTACACGGTACAACGCTTGAGATAGAAAGTGAAGAAGAGAAAGGATCTACTTTTTCTTTTCAGCTCTCTTAATGATATTAATTACCTATAGGTATATAGGCATACCCTTCGTTTTGTTTGTCGATTAAGCCTATGGTTGAATTGGGAACCATTTTTACAAAATCATAAATATCTTTTTTTTCAAGTCCATGTTTGCGTGCGCCTACTGCGCAGAGAAGAAACTCAACTTCATAGGTAGAGGACATGGTTTTTATACGTTTTGCTAGCGTTTTATAGGTGGCTATCAATGCTTTATCATCTTTAAAATCACTGTGTTCAGGATCTTTAATGAAATACTTATAGGCATCACCATGTATAACAACAGCCACATCAAGTTCACGAAGAGTACTTTCATAATGTGCTTTGTTTGCAACCGTAGCTTTTAAAATACGCAGTTCAAAATTGCTCAAATCCTTGGTTGTGAGATCATAGACTATTTTTGCAGACGCCTCTTCTGCGTTTAATATGCCCATACTGATGATCAGAGTGTAGATTATTTTTTTCATGATGTACCTTTTAGTAATTTTAAGATAGCATAGCGAGATAATGTAAAAAAAGTATAAAATAGAAGAAAAAGGATTCATTTTTATGATTATGAAAATAAAATCATGTACCCCGGGGAAGTATATCAGTAGAATAGCACTCTATGTTACTTTCCTTGTATTGATGATTCTTTTTATTTCCGTTTTTTTCTTTGTAAAGCACAGCAAAGAAGATAAACTGATGAGTTTGGGCGATCGTGTTGTCAGTAATTTTACTGCAGGACTTGATTATGAAATGGTAGATCTACTTTCGTTTTCTATAGCACTTTCAGAAGATGGTGAACTAAAAAATGCGCTTATTGCCAATGACGAATCTAGGGGATATAATATCCTAAGTAAAATCACAGAACGTTTTAAAAAGTATACGCATTTAAAATCTTTACGTATTCAAGTGTTTACACCAGACTTTTTTATTTTTGCACGTAGTTGGAATCAAGGGTTTGAGGGGATGCCTATTTGGTGGTTTAGAGACGATCTGGAAGAGCTCAATCAAAATAAAGAGCCAAAGGTGGGTATGGAGACAGGAAGACTACTGACCTTTAAAGCCACTATACCTATACGCAGCGGAAATAAGGTTTTAGGTTATTTGGAAGTGATTAAGTTCATTGATGAATTTGCCATTAAATTACGTAAAAAAGGTATCGAACTTTTTGCACTGATGGATGAGAAGTATCTGGAGCAGGCTGAATTGATGCGTAATTTTCCTTTAGTAGACGATTATGTCATTGCAAATCAAAATTTTAACCAACAGTTTAGACCTAAAATAGAAATGTTAGACTGGGACACTTTTTTGAATCAAAGTTATGTATATAAAGAGAATATCCTTTATCTTCATGAACCAATCTATAACGGGGCAGGAAAGCAAATAGGTATTTATCTATTGGTCATACCCCAAAGTACACTTAAAAAGTATGAAAAAGAAAATCAAAGTATTTCTTTTTTTACGCAGTTTTCAGATGAAGATATAGAAAAAGTAGTGAAGGAATGGAAACATCCTCATGGAAGTTTCCGCAGTGAGTATGATAAAGACTTAGTCGGACTTTTACCTAAGCTGAACAAAGAAGACAAAATAGAGCTTGAAGATGAAGCAAAGAGTATACTTAACGCTTATAGCAAAGATGAATTGATTGATATTGTTATCGAAAATAAACATAAAGAGAAAAAGATAGGGATCATTAAATGAAGATATTAATTTTAGAAGACGAGACTGTCTTAGCGCTGAGCATGAGAGAGTTTTTGGAAGACAGTGGGTATGAAGTAGATTGCTTTACACATTCAGATGAAGCATATGATGCCATTTATGACAAGGTTTACGACCTGTTACTTCTGACGTGAAAGTACCGGGTGAGAAAAATGGTTTTGAAATGTTGGAGGAATTACGCAAAGAGGACAATAAAACCCCCGCTATATTTATCACTTCTCTTACAGATATAGATGATCTAAGCCGTGGTTATGAATGTGGTGCCTGTGACTATATACGTAAACCTTTTGACTTGGCAGAATTGAAGTTACGTGTGGAACAGGTGATGAAACTACAATGTTTTTCTTCTTCTGAGGAGACTATAGATTTGCCATCGGGATATAAGTATGATCTTAAAAAGATGAAGCTTACTTTTCATGATGAAAGTATTGTTCTTGCTAAGACCGAAACCAAGATCTTAGAATTGCTTATCAAAAAAAGAGGATCTGTAGTCAATTGTGAAATGTTTTGGGAAGAAATATGGGGTGAATGGGTAGATTCTGCCAATATCCGTGTACAAGTCGGTAACCTGCGTAAAAAACTTGAAAAAAATTTCATTAAAAACGTACGTGGTGTAGGGTACAGTATTGATTTTTAATGCAAAAGAATTTGCTCGTAAATATGCGCTGATCTATACAGTGATATTGGCAGTATTACTTATTGTGCCTTTATTCGTATATGTACGATTGCTTCTGCAGATAGATGATGCGAAAGTAAAACTCTCTCTTGAAATGCAGTCAAAAGAAATCATTAATTCCATGCAGCATTATGACAATAACGACCAAATATATAATTTTCCAAGATATAAAGAATATACTGCAGCATTGTATGATGCCAAGTATCAAACTATATTTAGCACTTTAGATTTTGATCCTAGCTCTTTTACGGAAGGCTTTCATCAAAAGAATAATCGTTATTATTATGTCTATACCCTTCCTCCTTCTTATTATTTTGGGTCAAATTATTTATTGGTTTCAACGATACATACAGCCAACAATATTTATTTCTTTGCTGCGATGGTGATGATAGCGATTGTACTGGCTTTGTTTATTTTTTCATTTTTACTGCTTAAAAACTTTTCTGCACCTTTTGAAAAACTCAATACACAGTTGGATCACTTTATCAAAGATGCCATGCATGAGATCAATACACCCTTGAGTATTATTAATTTAAATGCCGATCTTTTTGCAAACAAATATGGGGAAAATAAATACCTGTGGCGAATGAAATCGGCATCTAAAACATTGGCAACGATTTATAATGATATGGATTATCTTGTAAAGCAGGGGAAAGTAGAACATCAAAAAAAGATGATCAATATGAGTGAGTTTCTTCAAAATCGAGTAGATTATTTTCAAGAGATTGCAAATCTGAAGACGATTGATTTACAGACAGATATTATGCCTGAAGTGATGTATACTTTTTCCAAAACGAAATTACAGCGTATCGTAGACAATACGATTTCAAATGCGATCAAATACAGCCATGACAATACCTATATTAAGATCAAACTTTATAAAGATGAAGCGCATATTGTTTTTGAAGTGATAGACAATGGGGTAGGAATCAAGGACGTAGATAAAATATTTTCAAGATATTATAGAGAAGATCAGGCTAAAGGTGGATTTGGCATAGGATTGAATATCGTAAAACAGATTATAGATGAAGAGGGTATTCTTTTAGATGTCAGTTCTGTCTTCGGTAAAGGTACGAAGTTCAGCTATACTTTTTAGTACCTTCTCTCATCTCGTCTATCACAAAATATCACAGTAATGAGACCTATTTAAAAATAAATAAATAATTATCTACTTTTTTACACTATCTTTACAATCCTTTGTTATGATGCTTTTCGAAATCAAATAAAAAGGAGTATGAATGCATACAAAAATAAAATGTCTCGCTTATGCAACATTGTTTTTATCAACTTCAGCATCACTATGTGCTACGGATTTGACAAAAGCATATGATATGCCAGAAGCAACAAAGATGATAGAAAAAGACTTGTTTGCTGGAGCAACTACGTATACGATGCCAAAATCATGTAATTTGACAGATGCCAAATCTATAGCTAGAGGTGACTTTATGTTTCACAACTTAAACGGCGCCAAAGCGAAAGGGAAAATCCCTGAAGGACTTGATAAGTTTGTTAAAAAAACAGGAAAAGACGGCAAGGTGACAAAGGAAGCTAAACAGTATGGAAACTGTGTAGCATGCCATGATATAGAAGGCGCAAAAGGTGCAGGAAATATCGGTCCTAGTCTTGCAAGCTATAAAGCATTTTTCTTAGACACACAAGTAAGAGATGCTCAGTATGTATACCAAAAAATTGCAGATCCAAGAGTGGATAAAGCAGACACTCACATGACAGTGAATTTAACAACAGGACTCTTTAACGAGCAAGAGATTTGTGACTACACAGCATATGTTGTATCAGAAAAAAAGAAAAAGTAAAAGGAAATAGACAATGGAAAGAAGAAATTTTATAAAAAGTATCTGTGCAGCATCAGCTGTAGCAGCAACCATCACACCTTCAGCATTACTTGCTAAAGAAGCACCAAAGGGTGGGAATATATTAAGTTATGATGCAGCAGTAGCAGCTATTACTGGAGGTAAAACAGTAACAGATAGTAGTAAAGTAGCATTGACTGTACCTGAAATTGCAGAGAATGGTGCAGTTGTTCCTGTAAAAGTAAATGTAGAAAGTCCTATGACTGATGCAGACCATGTAAAAGCGATTCATGTATTAAGTACGAAAAATGGTAATGCAAGATGTGCAGATGTCATGCTAACACCTCTTAATGGAAAAGGATATTTTGCAACGAGAATTAAGCTGGCTGGAACACAAGATGTTGTTGCACTTGTTGAATTAAGTAATGGTTCATTTCTTAGAGCAGCAAAACCTGTAAAAGTAACGATCGGTGGATGTGGTTGATCAACCTAACCGGTGTAGTGAGATAAAAAAGTTTTCCAAGCCAAAGGCGAGGCTTTAGTAAGAGAAATTAGAAAGATAAAAAAGGATAAAAGATGGCAGAAGCACGTAAATCGATGATAAAATTTAAACCTAAAAAGTTTAATGTAGGAGATACAATCAAAGTAGACTTTATTGTGATCCACCCAATGGAAACAGGAACTAGAAAAGATAAAAAAACAGGAAACATTAAACCTGCAAAATATATTGATAATATTACTTTTTTACTAGATGGTAAACCATTTACGACGATGAAAGTATGGGAAACGGTATCAACAAACCCTTACTTCTCAGTTAATTTAAAAGTACCGGGAAAAGGTAAGATCACTGTCGACTATACAGACAACACAGGTGAAAAAAACACTAAGAGTAAAAAACTTAAACCAAAAGGATAAGTGATGAAAAAAGTATTATTATCATTGGCTTTTTTGAGTACGATGGCAATGCTTCAGCTTAATGCTGGAGAGCAGTTTGCTATGAGTGATGCTGATAGAGCAATGTACACAGAAATGCTAGAAAATAACCCTGCAGATATCTTTGTAGAAGAGGGTGGAGAAATTTTTGAAGAAACATTAGGTGGAGAAGCAGCCTTTGCAAAATTTTTAGGTGTCTCTGAAAAAGAGTTGCCAAAGTATATCGCTGGATTTCCAAGATATATCAAAAAACTTGGTAACGTTGTTGGACTCGATCAGGTCATGCAAGCTATGGAAGTAGAGCAGGGTAAAAAGAAAACAAAACTCAAATCAGGGAAAATGTTTTCTATGCTTGCGTATGTCAAATCATTGGCAAATGACGAAGTAATCAACATAGATGTAGAAGCAGATGAACATATCAAAGCATCCTATGCACTAGGTAAAAAGAATTATATGACGGCAAGGGGAGGAAGAGGACTTTCTTGTAACTCTTGCCATAGTGCAGATATCATTGGGCAAGTACTTCGTACGCAACCACTTCCAGATTTGGGAGAAAACAATGTTGGTGGTACATGGCCGGCATACCGTATGACAAAATCAAGTTTAAGAACAACGCAAAGACGATTTCAAGGGTGTATGAATAATGCATTGCTTAAAGTCATTCCTTTAGGGTCTAAAGAGATGGTAGCACTTGAAGTATACATTACAACGCTTGCAGCAGAAAAGCAAAAAACCATGGCTATCCCTGGTTTGAAAAGATAAGGGGATAAAATGGAAATAGATAGACGAGACTTCCTTCAGATTGCAGCAGCCTTAGGTATATTGGGTGCAACGGGAGGAACAAATCTTTTTGCAGGTGAAGCCGGTAAAGAACGTATCAAAAAATTGAGTTTTTCTGATGTGGTAAATTTTAAAGCGAAAGGTAAAGCGACGATACTTCACATCTGTGATTTGCATGCACACCTAAAGCCACTTTACTGGAGAGAGCCATCGACACTTATCTCTGCAAAAAACCTGGTAGGAACACCAGGGTTTATTTGTGGAGAGAGTTTCCAGAAATACTATGGTATTGCACCAGGAAGTTTGGATGCATACTTTGATACACACAATGATTTTTCAGAACTGGCTAAAAAGTTCGGTAAAATGGGTGGTATCGCACATATGAAGCCTATTATCGATCATGTCAAAAAAAGCAGAGGGGCTGAAAATGTTCTTCTTTTAGATAGTGGAGATACGTGGCAAGGTACAGCAGTAGCGCTTAAGACTGATGGTGAAGCCATTGTAGATGCACAAAACTATTTGGGTGTAGATGTGATGGTTGGACACTGGGAATTTACCTATGGTAAAGAGCGTGTTCATGAGCTTATCGGTATGTTAAAGGGAGATTTTATCTCTCAAAATGTCATCGATAATGATCCATTTTCCGATGAGTTTGAAGAGCTGATCTTCCCACCATACACGATTAAAGAGATCGGTGGTGCGAAGGTTGGTATTATCGGGCAGTCATTTCCGTTTACTTCTACGGCAAACCCTAAAAAGTTTACTGAAGGGTGGAGTTTCGCACTTCGTCATGAATCACTTCAAGCATACGTCAATGAACTTCGTAATGAGAAAAAAGTAGATGCTGTGATTGTACTGAGTCATGATGGTTTCTCTGTAGACCAGGAATTGGCTAAAAAAGTAACGGGTGTTGACTTTATCTTAAGTGGACATACGCATGATCCTAGTCCAGAACCTATTATTGTGAATGATACAGTGATTCTTATCTCAGGAAGTCATGGTAAGTATATTTCAAGACTTGACTTAGATATACAAGATAAAAAAGTGGTAGATTACAGTTTCAAATTGATGCCAGTGGCGTCAAATCTTATTCCTGCAGATAAAGCGGGTGTGGACTTAGTTGAAAAATGGTATAAACCTTACAACAAAGAGTTGAATGAAGTACTGGGTACAACCAAAGGACTACTCTATAAAAGAGATACATTCTACTCCACTTTTGATTCGCTTATAGGGATGGCAATCGAAGACGAGATGAAATGTGACATTAACTTTAATCCAGGATACAGATGGGGTACAACTGTACTTCCAGGCGATGACATCCTTAAAGACAATGTCTATGAAATGACAGCCATCACTTATCCTGAAGTGTATACATTTGACCTCAAAGGTCAAGTGATCGCAAAATTGATGGAAGATATAGCCGATAACGTCTTTAATGCAAATCCACTGTTGCAACAAGGTGGAGATATGAGTAGGATTACGGGTGCGAGTTACAGTATCACGATATCTGCGCCATCAGGGAAGCGTATTTCTGACTTTATGATCGGTGGTAAGCCTATTGATATGGAAAAAACCTATAGGGTCTCATCATGGGGAGGAAACTTGCAGAATGTCGGTGAAAACCTAGATGAAAAAGCAATACGTCCAGTGTATGAAGTGGTCAGTGATTACATTCGTAGACAAAAAGTGATTGATATTCCTATGGAGTCTAATGTGAAAGTCTTAGATATGGATTGTGGATGTCCAGTCGAAGGTGCCGAGTGTTCATAAGTTAAAGTCATGCCTCGTCTCTTTGTTTGAAAACATTGTTAGTCTCTTCTAAATTTGGGAGATGGGGCACTCGGAGTTGTGATGTAAAATCACGACGTAATTATAACATGAAGCAAATAAAGTCTTTATGGCTACAAATAATAAAAGGGGTTAAAATGAAAAAGGGAATGGTTAAAATCAGTATGGCTGCATCAGCGCTATTGTGTATGAGTACATCTGCTATGGCAGGTGGAGATGTCGCACCGGTTGTTGCTGCAAAAGTAAAAACAGATAAACCCGAACGTCAACTTAAAGGAAACATGGTAGTTGTCTACAATAAACTACCGGGAAAAGCAGAAAGCATCCGTGAAATGTTTTCCGAAGGTGTTTTTTATGGAAGACTTAGATCCAATACTTTTTATTGGGATTGGGGTGTAGAGTCATCAAGTAACAAAGATAATAAAAATATGGGTGTAGGTGGAAG
>JGI10211J34971_10001270_pt1 | contig 21059 bp, 3 predicted proteins | sample Etolagsediment_FD_34971 | JGI IMG/M metagenome (IMG submission 34971)
CATCCGGGTATTTGGCGGAAAGCTCGGGCAAGGCCTGAGCCGCGACCAAGCGATCGGGTTGCTCGTGGAGTGCTTCAACGCCGTAGCCGACCACGCCGCGGAAAGAGGAATCGCGCTGTGCATGGAGACGCATGATGATTGGTGCAACCCCGTCTACGTAGCGTCCGTTGTCGGACGCGTCAACCATCCCGCCATCCGAGTAAACTGGGATATCCTTCACCCGGTTCGCACGGACTTCGCCACGATCGACGAGTCATTCGAATCGCTGAAGCCCTGGATTCAGCACCTCCACATTCACGACGCAGCCGGCAAACCCAACGGCAAGCTCGTCCCCATTGGTCAGGGGATCATCGACCATCGACGTGTCCTCGAATTGCTCTTGTCCATCGACTTTGAGGGGTTCGCAAGTGGTGAGTGGATCAACTGGGAGCCTTGGGAGGAACACCTTCCCCGCGAGATTGCGACGCTTCGTTCATACGCAGCCGAACTGGACGGTTGACACGTCTGGATCACCGGAGGCGTTGAGTCGCTGCGGGCGTCGGGAGAAGAACTCTCCCGCACAGCAGGGCGGATGCCTACGGGGTGCGAGGTCCGCAGACGGAGACATCGAGCGGTGCCAGCCCCATCTCAAGTGCAGGAGAACCGGGCCTGAATCGGAAGTCACCGTTTGTGGGATCCGCAAACAGGGGGTCGGCAGCCCGACCGTGCTGTTCGACGCCGTTGGCTTGCTCGGCGCGGATGAACGCTTCGGCTCGGCCGGGCGCCTCGACGCACCAATACAGGTTCTGGTCGGCATCGGCATCGCGCAGAAGAGGGATGGGGCCTGAGCCGTACAGGCGACGCTGGAACACGAAGTTGTGGCCGCGCTTTGTGGCATAGAGCACGTTCCGCTTGATCACGCTGCCCTTCATCGATCCGATCTCCAGCGAGATCAGGCCGCGCGCGGTTCGCGGCACACAGGGGGCCCCGAGAATGTTGTTGGTGACTATGTTTCGCCCCTTGATGGTGATGCCCGTGGCGTGTCCACCCATTCCCCAGACAACATTGCCGTGGATGATGGTGTCGTGCTGGTCGTCATCGCACCGAATGCCCTCTGCCATGTGCTTGGCGGGACAGTCGTGGACGTAGTTGTACTGGACCCGGTTCCCGCGTCCCGTGCCGGAGACATAAATGCCGTTGCCGTCGCCAAGCGTCTGCATAGCCCGGGAGATGTCGTTGTACTCGATCACGTTGAGGCGTCCGTGCAGAAGCGGCTCTCGCTGCCACCAGTTGCCGCGCTGGTCGTCCTTGATCTCGTGGTTGCGGATCGTGGAGGCGCACTCGCGTGGGCTTGGCTCGGATGCCAGACCGGCTCGAGCACTGACGACAATGGCCGTGTAAGGCGTGGCGTAGAGCTTGTTGTAGGCGATGTGGTTCCGGCCGCTCTGCCAGGCAAAGATGCCCGGGCTGGCCCAGTACGTCTCGCCGACGTGATGGACGACGTTGTCCACAATCTCGTTCTCGCGGTTGACGTCCTTTGCACCGGGACCGTACCCACAGAGGAAGACGCCGACCCCGCCCAGATGCGTGAACTCACACTGGCGCACCGCGTTGCGCTGCGCGTGCAGGTCAAGGCGTAAACCGGTCGCCGCCGAGTCCACGAAACGGCAACTCTCGAACGCACAATCCTCCGCACCACGCAGGCGAACCATCGCCGAAGGCGCGTCGAAGGCTTCCCAATCGTGCTGCACACCCCACCCCGTGAGTCCGTGCCACGAGTAGCGTTCGGCCTGACTGAACGTGATGCCGTGGAACTCGATGCCGCGCGCGGGTGTATCGGCCGGCCCGTTGTGATCAATACTCCCCTCTATCCGGATCAACTCCGTGAGAAGGGGGGCCGTGATGTCACGCGGTTCCCCGTCACGCGGCCACAGGTAGAGTTGCTTCGCACGGCTGTCGAGCACCCATTCGCCGGGGGCGTCGAGGCATTCGAGACGGTTCTCGACCCATACAGTATTGGTGTGCCCCGCACCGCAGTACGCCATGGCGTAGGTTGCCGGATAGCGCAGCTTTGCCACGTTCCCGGCCTCGTCCACCGACTCCAGCGGCAGCATGTTCTGCACCCACTGGGCGCGGGGTATCACGCAGACTTCCGCGTCGGCGAGGTCGGCCCCGCCATGGAGAACGCTCTCCGGGAACCGCAGCACATCGTGTGGTCCACTGTGCCAACTCCCACCACTGTTGGTCTGACGGAATCCACGGCTGCGGGCACGCGGCAGACGCTTGCCTCCTCCGAACAGCGAGAAGAACCGACCGGCGGTTTCATGGAATGGCCGTTGTGAATAGACGTTCGCCGCCTTCGGTCCGATGAGCGACACGTCGGAGATGCGGATCGTCCGGCCAACATTGTCTCCGACCTGAAACGACGCGACGCAGGCCAGGTCGCCCGGTGCCACACCACTCAGTTCGTGGCGTTTCGGTTCCGGTCCGGCCTCGACCGTAGCATGAATGACCTTGGTGTGCGGCGGGTTGCCTTGGAGCAACAACACGGGGACCGGTGTAGTGGAGTCCGCGGAGATGGTGAAGCTCCACACATATCGCTGTCCTCCGGCCAGATTGACGGACTGCCGGAACTGGAGACGGTGGGCGGCCTGTCCGGCGTCCACGCGAAGACAAAGGGTCTTGCCATGTTCAGCCGGCTCGAACGTCACGTCGAGTCGTTCATGTGCGGAGTTCGCGGCATAGACTTCCCAGTCCTCGCTGCCGCGCGCGAAGTCGCCGTTCGTCAACAGTTCTCCGCGAGTTGCTTCGCCCATTTCCGGCGGCCTCGAGGGTTCCTGGGGGACTTTGCGGGAAAGGACGTCGCTAACGTCGGCGACCCAGACTTTGCCGTGTGCTTCGGCAGGGAGACGCCCCGGAGCAGACTCGAGCCGACGCCAACCGGTGACCGGCGTCGATCCGCTGACAACGGGAGTCTCGCCCGGGAACGCGACGAAGCGCGTCCGCGATCCTGCCGGTGCGGAGTCCGCGAGACCAAACACGACCGTGTTGTCGACGCAATACGTCCCGCCCCGCAGGACAACCGTCACGTCCTTCACGTGCCCCTTTCCGCGCAGCTCACGCACGGCGTCCCGTGCCCGTCCCAGAGTGCGCAACGGCGCTTGCTTCGCCCCGCTGTTTGCGTCGTCGCCCGTCGGCGACAGGAACAGGTCGCCGACGCCGGGATCGGCCGCCTCTTGCGCGACAGCCCTCGGCAACCAGCCCGTGGCGGAAGCCACAACCAGACAGGCACCCACTCGCAACGCCGACCTGCAGTTCCTGCGTGACGGAGACCTTCGGCTGAATGGAGCCATCTCTACTTCTCCTCAAATGCGACCACGGTGCCTGCGGCGGTGCTCATAAACAGCGTGCCCCCGGCGGCGACCATACCGTCAAACACAGGTTGGCTGTCAAGATCAAGACGGGATAGCGTGTTGCCGTTTTCCGCGTTGACTGCAAGGAGCACGCCGGGAGTGCCGGGAGCATCGAGGGCGGTCTCGGCGGCGACCAAGTCGTCGGCAGGGAGCCCGGCGACAAGCAGGACGTCGCCGGCCAGCACCATGGCACGACCTATCAAGGGCACGGGACGCTGCCAGTGGTACGTGACTTTGGAGGGTCTGAGCCGTTCCATCAGTGCCTTGTTGTTGTTGCGGATCTTCCTGTCTATCGGCACCACCTGCTGATCGGCTCTGAAAAGGTGCAGTTCCGCGTAGCGCAATCCGGTCGTCTTGGGAGTGACTGAGACACGCCCGTAACCAAAAACTGTGGTATCGTCGAGAACCATGATGCGGCCGCTGGGAACGTAGTCGTCCACAACGTGCCAGCCGGAGAAGCGCCCGAAGGTCTGAGTGCCGAAGATCCAGTAGGTGCGAGACCACCAACTGCCATCAAGCAGCCCGACGGAGCTATACATGTGCGGCTTCTGGGGAGGGAGGTCGTTGCCCTCGAAGTCCATGCGACGGTCGCGCAGGAACAGGCCGTCTTCATCCGCGGCAAGAACGTCGGGCAACGCGCCGATCTGCTCCGTATCGAGGATTGCGCCCTCGTTCTGAGCTCCCGTCACGGGATCGCGATCGTAGATGGCTTTCTCGCCGAGCAGTCTCCCGGTCCCGGCGTCGAGACGACAGAGGCGCATGCCGCCGTCCAGGAAAGACGATCGTCCTGCCGTGCAGTATACGACATTCTCCCGAACGAGTACGCTGCCGGTAACAGGCCACACGGACTCGACCTGATCGAAACTGACCGTTCGTCGGTCGACTGGCGCAGCGCGAAAGCGCCAGACCATCGCGCCGTCCGCGAGACGCAGGCAGTAGACGTGCCCGTCCGCACATCCGAACATAGCCGTTCCACCGTGGAGGGTCGGAGGCGAGTCGATCCTGCCTCCGGCCGTAAATGACCAGCGACGGTTGCCATCCGCGGCACTCAAGGCGTGCACCGTGTGCGTCTCGGGAGCAGCAACGCAGACAACACCACCAGCCGCAACGGGGGCGGTTAGCTTCCCTCCGATCGCAGCGGTCCACGCCTTGGTGAGGTCAGTGGCGACCGTAGCGCTCGCGCGGCCCGTGCGACCGGGGTCATGCCGGTACGTGGGCCAACCATCTACAGGGACGACTGTCGATTGCTGAATGTCGACCGAGGCAAAGGCGGGGCCCCGTGTAAGGCGGTTCTCGCCACTCGCCTCCTCCGGCCTTCCCTTCGGCGCCAGAGCCCAGAAGCCGTTGAGTTTGCTCTGGATGTAACAGGCACAGGAGTGAGTCGGTGCATAGATCAGTCCGTTGCAGGGAAGGACGCCGTACTGGCAGGCGCCCCGGACCCAACAGTTGCGCGCCATGACCGTGCCTGTCAGGTCGATGAACTCGGTGCCGGTCCGGCCCAGCACGATGAACTTGCTGGTGGCCTTGTTTCGGTAGCAACGCTGGTGGTGCGTGGTGGTGAAGGCTGCATCGGTGTCGATCTGGCGCTTGACTTCGCCAGTGCGGAGATCGCGCCCCTCCTTGAATGTGGGCGCGTTGTTTCCCGCCACGTGATTCGTCCACACCAGGCCGTCGACAACAAACACGTCCGGCGGCGCGGTGTAGCCTGGAGCACTCGGGCAAGACCACAGCCGCCTGCCGTCGGTGGCCGACAATGCGACCAACTCCCCTTCCATCCCGGAGCCCGGCTTCGGCGGACCTGCCGTCAGTTCCCACTGCACCTCAACGTCGTCGTTGGCAGCACGTACCTGCGCATCCTTGCCGACAACGCCACGGTCGGCGCTGAGTACGACACCGTCTTTGACCACCAACGTCGGGCTCCCCCACGACCGCCGATGCAGGGCGATCGGACGGGCACGGAACCAGCGCGGCTCGCCCGTGGATGCATCCAGGCAGACGACACCGTTCGGGTTGTGGAAGAACACGCCTCCATCGGAAGCACACAGTGTGGACGGCAACAGCTGGGTCGTGACAGCGTCCTTCTTCTCCCACAGCAACATCCCTGTCCCGGCCTGGACAGCCCGGATGCCCTTGTCTTGCGGCCAGGGACTGGCGCTGCCGGAGCCGAGAGCCTGCTTGTACGCCGCGCGATCGATGTTGCCGGTCACGAAGTACAAGACGCCGTCAGCACAGATGATCTCGAGCGTGTCGTCGGTGTCCACATAGGTGTGCACGGTCTCCCCGGTGCCTGCGTCCAGAGCGGTTACTGGCCGGTGGTAGCCCAAGGTCACGCAGACGCGATCGCCCACCGCCACCAGGCGACGCGCCAGCTCGAGAGGCCCGCTCCGGAACTTGCGCAGGTGTCCTTCCCAGGTCTCGATCTCGCGTTTCCAGAGCAACACGCCGTTGAAAGCGTCGCGCGCCACCAGCCTCCACACGGGCGGGGCCAGTGCCGACACGACGGGGCCTTCGTCCACGATGGCAAAGAGCCGGCCTCCGGCAGACACCGCAGCGCTGATCTGCGACAGGTGATCGTGGTGTCTTCCCGAGGCCGGCGCCGACACCCATTGCATGCGGAACGGCATTCCGGCCACTTCGTCGTCGGCAACCGCGTTGTTGTCCGGCCCGTGCAGATAGTGGGTCCATTCGTCGATCACGCCAGGGACGGGTTTGACACGAAGTGGAGAGTGGGCGACAGAAGACGCAAGAGAGAGGAGCTTCCCGCCGGGAACGAGGACGCGCATGGCCTCCGACTCGGGAATCGCGCTTCCCGCATCAGCCATCACGATCAGGTTCACCACGTTGTCGATGTAGGGCAGGTGACGACCGTCGAACACGTCTGCCGCGACCCGGCCGTAGAGACCGCGTGCCTTGATCGTCCGTCGTGAACGGGCGACCTTCGCCGGGTCGGTGTCCAACCCGTGTACCAGGAAGGCATGGCTCGCACCCAGATCCGCAGTCAGTTCACCGTCTCCGCAACCGACGTGGACCACCAGCCCGCCCTTCACGCCGGCTGTGACCAGAATCTCCTGGGCCGATGGTCCGGCGGCAGTACAGACGACGACTGGAAGTGCGGCAAGTGCAGTACGCAACGCCAAGTAGCGGCTGAATCGTCTCATGACCTCTCTCCATCACGGTCTGCTATATTCGGACGAGTCACGATCTGCGATCAAGACACAGCAATGTAGCCCGCCAGTTCCTTCATGATGGCATCCCGTTCAGGCATAGCTCAACTCCCTCTGCACGGCGGGAAAGCCCCTGCGTGGCTGTTCCAGCGAATGGTCAAACTCGGGCGAGAAATCCTGCGGCTCCTCGTCGAGGAATCCGGGCCGCATGAGGTCTTGCGTCGTCTGTCCGATCCGTTCTGGTTCCAGGCTCTGGGTTGCGTGCTCGGCTTCGACTGGCATTCGAGCGGCGTCACCACGACCGTCTGCGGCGCGGTCTCGGAAGCGGTGACCGGGCAGGAGGCCGACTTCGGCTTTCTCGCCGCCGGAGGCAAAGGCAACCGATCGAGGAAGACACCTGATCAACTGGCGCGCATTGGCGAGAGGCTCGGCATCGATACGGACGGACTGACGCGCGTGAGCAAGGTCACCGCCAAGGTCGACAGCGCGGCCGTGCAGGACGGCTACCAAGTCTACCAGCACATGATCTTCAGCACGCTCGATGGAGCGTGGTGCGTGGTCCAGCAAGGCATGAACGACGCCAACGGGATGGCCCGCCGGTATCATTGGCTCCACGAGACGGGCACGGCGAACTTCGTGCGAGATCCGCACGCAGCCGTATGCTGCGAGGAGATGGGGCTTGACGTTCTCAACTTGGTCGCCGGCGAAGCCGAGCCTGTGCGCGAGCACTCCGTCGATCTCTCGCGGCTGCATCCGGACATCTTCCTCAAAGACATGAACGGCATTCTCCGTCACGATCTGCCCAGGCGGCATGCCATCTTTCTTCGCGACCTCAACTGGGATCGACTGCGGTCGATCCAGACGACTACCTACGAGGCGCCACCTGCGGACTACGCAGGCCTACTCGCTGTGCCGGGCATGGGACCGAAGGGGTTGCGGGCCCTCGCTCTCGTGTCGGAACTTCTGCACGGTGACGCATTGAGCTGGCGCGATCCCGCCCGGTTCAGCTTCGCGCACGGTGGGAAAGACGGAATACCTCATCCCGTGGACCGGGATACCTATGACCGCACGATCGACGTTCTGAGGGAACTGACAGGGCGGTCGAAGATCGAGATCACCGAGAAAGACAAGGCGTTCCGCCGCCTTGCGACCTTCGCAACGGACCGACGCGCGCCCCCTCCCCGGAAACCGTCAGCGCCGTCCGGCCAACTCGATCTGTTCTGATCGGCCTCTTACGGCGCGTGCCACGACTGGATGCGGACGTTGTTTTCCTCGCTCTCCTCGTCCGTCTCGTGCTGCCCGTCGCACTCGATCAGGATCGTGTGCATCGGCGTACCGAACAGGGGAGCCGTCAGGCCGGGATACACTCGCGTCACACTCTCGAAAGGCTGTAGCGGCCCCACGCGAACCCAGGCGTTGCTGTCGGCGCCGGTCGAGTAATCCGCGCTGTCGAACCAGATCTCCACCCAGCCCGGGTTGCCACGCAAGCGCCCCATGTTCTTGATCGTGATCGAAGCCGTGTACGTGGATCCGGGAGCCGGACGCGACGGCGAGAGCACAACCACGGCGTTGACGAAGTCGGGTTCGGTGAACGGGGCCGGCTGGTCCGTGAACGTGCACTCCAAGGCGCCCATGTCTACCGTCGGATCGGTCGGGATCGTGCCACCGTGCTCGATGGGTTGCTCGATAATGCGGTCGTTGCCGATCATGTCGAAGCCTTCGATCGGGTCGGTGTGCCACGGCAGGTTGATGCCGGTGTCGAGGCACGGGGAACGGCGAGCGGCTTGCCAGTACTGCAGCGTGAAGTCGGCCGCGGATCCGAACTGAGGATCGTCCTCGATGTTGCCCGCGCCCGGCACCAGCGGGTAGATGCAACTGTAGGTGACGTTCACCGTGCCGGCCGCGTCATGGAAGTTCTCGTCGATCTCTGCACGGCAGTTGTAGACAATCGTGTTGGTGACAGTGCCGCCGTCGAAGAAATACGCGCCGCCTCCGGTGGGGTTGGTGCCAAGGTAGTGGCCGCCGTTGCCGGCGATGGTGACGTTCTCCAGTGTGGCGCCGTTGAGAGAGTACAGGCCGCCGCCATCGGAATAGCACATATTGTCCGAGATGATCGTGTTGCGGATGTAGCCGTCCTGCGCCAGGTACACGCCGCCGCCGTCACGGGCCGTGCAGCCGTAGATCCAGCAACGTTTGATCGTGACATCAGCAGCGCAGCGGATGGCGCCGCCGTCCGCCCCCGAGCCGGCGTTGCCGTTCCGGATGGTGATGTCGTCGAAGAGTGTCCGACCCAGCGTCTCGGTGACGTCGAAGCACCGGTAGCTGTCGTTGCCGTCCACCGTGGTGTATTCGTGCCCGGTCTCGGTGAGGAACATCAGCGGAAGCGGGACGGTGATCCCGGCAGTCAGGAGGTACTCGCCATCCTTCAGGAACACGATATCGTCGTTGCCGGCGACGTGTGTCAGATCACTCGCATCGCCGTTGTAGGCAGCGTCCACAGCGTCCTGGATATCGGCGATGCCGTTCGGCTCCACGATCCACTGATCCTCGTCGTTCTGCAGGATACAGTCGTTCAGACCGATGTCTAGAGCATTGAAAATCACGTCGCCAGCCACAGTAAATGCGTAGCCAGGCCGGGAGTGTATCTCTATCTCCTGATTGAGCGTGAAGCCGTCGTAGATGACGCTGTTGTCCAGGGGGCCGCCGTCGACGCAGATGCGCCAGCCTGCGGTCATCGCATCGAGTTCAGCCTGGATGTCCGGCCCTTCGTCCCGGTCGATGTACGCGTAGAACAGCCCCGTGCCCACGTTGTCTTCCCACCACGGACTGTAGGTGACGTCGGTGCTGACCTTGTCGCCGTCACCGTACTGGTTGTCCACCGGATCTTCGGGGCCGCTCGGGTCGCCCCACCAGTTCTCCGTGGCGTCGACGGTCGAACCCGTCGTGTTGTTCACGCCGTAACTCGTGTTGTTCTCGATGCGGCAGTAGTGGATTGTGGCCGCGCCCGCACCGCTCACCACGATGCCGGTGCTGTAGTCCTGCACGCTCAGGTAGGTGATCGTCACGCCGCCAGCGGTCACAGCAATGCCCGTTCCACCGGGGACCGTGCCGTCCAGCACGGGGATTTCACCTGCGTCGGCGCGTGTCAGCGTCAGGCCTTTGTTGATGGCGACGTTCTCGGCGTATGTGCCGGTGTAGACGTGTACGGTGCCGTCCGTGCGGACTCCGCTGACGCCGCCCTGCACAGTGTCGAACGCGTCGTACCCGAAGTTGGCGGCGGGCCCGGCCCCGTCAGGGTCGGTCCCCGGGATCGTTCCGGCCCAATCGTCGTCCACGTACACATCCGCGGGCGGCGCCGCGGTCAGTACCACGTCGTTGTTGTTGTCGCCCCCTTCATACGTCACCGAGAACTCCACGCCGTCGATCGTGACGATGGCGCCTTCGGGAATGCCGTCGAACTGTCCCGAGACCGCGTCGGCACCGTCGTTGTCGATGATTCGGAAAGTGTCTCCGGGGGTCGGAGCAAACCCGAGCGTGCCGCTCAGCGTGGCGTTGCCCAGGGACACCGCACCGGTCACGACCAACTGATCGTAGCTCGTGCCCGCCACCGTGCCGTCGAGTTCGACCTCGAAAGTGGTGTCCGAATCGAAGCTGACACTGCCCGTGCTCAGCTGGCCGGGTGACAGGCCGGGGGCGACCGTGCCGCCCGTGCTCGTCACATTGCCAACGATCGCGCCCGTGCCCTGCAGCGTAGCACCCGTATTCACAGCCACTGCGGTGTTCGCAAGCGAGCCGGTCACCGACAACGTGCCGGCATTGATGGTCGTGGCGCCGTTGTAGGTGTTGGCCCCGCTCAGCGTCAACGTGCCGGCTCCGGCCTTTGTGAAGCCGCCGCCGTCGCTGATCACGCCGCTGAACGTGGTGTCGCCAGCGTCCCCGGCGGTGAGTGTGCCGGCCCCGAGCGTGATGGTCCCGCTTCCGGACAAGGCGCCGATCGTGTCGCTGTTGCCGTTCAGGTCGAACGTGCCGGTAACGCTCACGTCGGATGTGTCAGCAATCACGTCCGATGCATCGAGCTTCAGTATTCCCGCACTGATCGTGGTGGCGCCCGTGTACGTGTTGGCCCCGCTCAAAGTCAATGTTCCCGCGCCGACTTTCGTGAGCGCGCCGCTGCCGCTGATCACGCCGCTGAACGTGGTGCTGCTGCCGTCGGCGTTGGCGCTCAGCGTGCCGCCGTCGGTGACGACGTTGCCCGTCCCCGCCAACGAAGCCACGGTCTCGTTGTTCCCGTTCAGATCGAGCGTAGCGCCGAGGGCGATGCTCACATCGCTTGCGTCGTCGAGCACACCGGCGGTGCCGAGCGCCAGCGTGCCTCCGTCGATCGTGGTAGCACCGGAGTAGCTGTTCGCGCCGGAGAGGGTGATGGTGCCCGAGCCGGACTTGGTCAGCCCGCCCGTGCCGCTGATCACGCCGTTGTAGCTGCCCGAGCCATCGCTCGCGCCCACTTCCAGCGTCACTGCGCCCAGGGCGATCGGCCCCGTACCGTCGAGTGCGTCGATCGTCTCGGCGTTTCCGTTCAGGTCAAGTGTAGCCGTGGTGAGGGTCAGGTCCGTGGCACTTCCAAAGACGCTGGTGGCGTCCAGATAGAACACGTCATCTGCGTGTCCCTTCAGCGTCAACGACGTTGTTGTGGACACGAAACTGCTATCCATGGCCTTGAGTCTAACCACACTGTCCACACCAGCATCGGGACCATTTGTCTCGACTGTCAGCGAGTCGGTCGGGTGCTGGAAGTACACGTCCTCATCCGACCCCAGAGCAAAATCGAGTTGCGAGTTCCCGTCCGCCCCCGCGCCATAGTCCTTCAACTCCGCGTCGGTGCACCCGGCGTTCAGGCTGAACACGATGTCCGTCTCATCGACTCCGGTGTTGTCAATCGGCTCCAACCCGCTGTAGGCGATGTCGATGTTGCCGTCGTTGTCGAAGTCGATCGTGCCGGACCCGCCACCGGTGAAAGTGTAGACCATGGTCCCGAACGTAGCGCTGGTGACCACCACGCTGTCCGTGCCGCCCCCGCCGTCTATCGTCAGTCCGCCCGCGGGGATCACGTCCCCGTTGTCCAAGTCGATCACGAATGTATCGTCGCCGGAGCTGCCGGTCAACGTCAGGGAATCGACAGACCCCACGGGTGTCAGAAGCAGGTCCGTGCCATCGCCGTCCTCCACGAGGATGTTCTCGCCGCCAAACGTGTCGATCGACAGGGTGAAGGTTCCGCCGGACGGTGCTTCCACGTCGACAGGCTGTTCGGTCGTGCCGTCGATGATCTCGACTTGGTAGTCCTCCACTTCGCCATCGGCGGCGCTGCCCGTGGGCGACAGTCCACCCGCCGAGCTGAGCCGGAAGCGGGCGAAGGTGTTGCCAACCACTGCAGACGTCGGCACGGTGAACGACAGCGTGTTCTGGCCTGCGCTCAGGCTCTCGTTGGTGAACACCTGCTCATCGGCGTCCCCGAAATCGCCATCGCCACTGAAGTCCAGCCACGCGTCGAGTTTGCCGGCCGCCGATGCGGTTACCGTCACGCTGCAAGTGGTGTTCGCATTCGCTTTGACCAGTGTCGCGTTGAACCGAACGCCGTCTTCGTCGTCGCCTTGCGTGTCGTCGTCATCGCCCTTCGCATCGGTGCTCGGTTGCCCGTCGTCGTCGCCGTCGATGGCCGGGCCGAGCCGGAAGCCGTACACGCAGGCATGTTCAGCGCCGCCGCTGGCGTCCAACGTGCCATAGGAGTCGGGAGCATCGCCGAAGTCCGTTTCATTGCCCAGGATTGTGGCCTGGCCCTGGCCGTCACCCACCACCACGCGGCTTGCGTCCTCGGCCCCGTCGAACGTCGGTGCGCTCAGATTGACAGCGAGTGTCTCGTCGTCTTCGACGAGCTCATCGTCAACCACGCTCACCGTGAGCGTTGCGGACATCGCACCGGCGCCGATCGTCACCGTTTGACTGGCAATGGCCGCGAAGTCCGCGGGGGACGTGGCCGTTCCGTCTGCCGTGTCCGCCACAACAGTCAGGTCCCTACTCGCCACCTTGTCGGAGGCGATCGTGAAGGTGAATGTACCGTCCTCCGCGAGCGAGATATCGTCGATGCTGATGCTTGCCGTGTCGTCGTTCTCGATCGTGGCCTGGCCTTGGGCATCAGTGATCTCGACACGGCTTGCGTCCTCGGCCCCGTCGAACGTCGGACCACTCAAGTCGAGGAAGAACGTCTCGTCGGTCTCGACGATCGCGTCGTCCGCGACCACAGCGGTGACCGTTGCGGACGTCGCACCCGCGGGGACCGTAACCAACTGATCCGCGAAGGCCGTGAAGTCGACGCCGGCCGCTGCCGTGTCCGCGCCAGTGCTTGCGAGCACGGTCATGTCTTCACTTGCCTGCTTGTCTGACGAAATGGTGAAGGTGAACGTGCCGTTCTCCGCCAGCGAAATGTCGCCTACCGTGATGCTGGCCTTGTCGTTGTTAGTGATCGTGTAGGTGGTGCTGTCTTGCACGCCGATGGTCAGGGCGCTGCCGGTGATGTTCCCGAGAACAATCGTCTCGTCGGTCTCGACAACGCTGTCGTCAATGACTGCGAGCCCCGGGATAGCGAACGCCTCGGCCGAGTAGGCGCCGGCATCCACGGTCAAGGTAGTTGGCACTTCGAAATCCGCCCCGCTTGCGGCCGTCCCGCCGGTCACGGCGACGTCGACGGTTACGGTGTGTCCGGTCTGGACCGTTCCGGTCACGAGCAGTTGGGGCAGATTGCCGCCGGTCTCTTCGTCATCGCTTCCCGCTGCCTGGTCTAGCTCAACGGCGAGGGTATCGTCGTCGGTGATCGTGTAGGTTGTGGCGTCCTGCGTAGCACTGTCGCCATCCACGTCACCGACGGTGAGCGCGCTGCCGGTGATATTCCCGAGAGCGATGGTCTCGTCCGGTTCCACAACCGTGTCGTTCACCATCGCCAGCGTCGGGATCGCGAACGCCTGGCTCGCGTAGGTTCCCCCCGGCACGGTCAACACGGTCGGCGCGGCGAAATCCGCAACGACCGTGGCGGTCCCGCCCGTCACATCCACATTCACCGCGACGCTGTGCCCGGCCTGGACAGTGCCGGTAACCAGCAGTTGCGGCAGGTTGCCGCCGCCGGTCTCCACGTCGCTGCCCGTCGCCTGACCCAGCTCGACCATGAGTGTGTCGTTGTCGGTGACCGTTCCCACGCCTTGGGCGTCCTCGATGACGCCGTTCGACGGCGCCGACAGGTCAACGCTCAACGTCTCGGTCGGCTCGACGCGGGTATCGCCGTTGACCGTGATTTGTACCTGTCTTGACGTCTCGCCCGGTGCGAACGTCAGTGTCGTTGTGTCGATGCCGACGTAGTCTCCGTCGGCTGTCGTGGCCGTGTCGTCCGCCGTGGCATAGTCCACGCTCACCGTCTTGGAGCTGTCCGCGGAGAGACTGACAGTGAACGTAAGCGTAGCCGTGCCAACGTCCCCCTCGGTGAGAGATGCGTCCCCGATGCTGACTTCGGGTACAAACGTGACCGGGTGGTCCTCCACTTCGCCGTCATCGGCCTGCCCGGTCGGGTCCAGATTGCCTGCCGTGCTGAGTCGGAAGCGGGCGTACGTGTCTCCCGCCTTGACGTTCTCGCCGGTATCCCGCGGGATGGTGAAATCAAGCGTCTGCGTGCCGTTGGCTGTCCCCAGATCGACGTCGTCGAATACCTGCTCGCCCGGATCCGCCCAATCTCCATCTTGGTTGAAGTCGATCCATGCGTCCAGGCGATTGCTGGCGGCGTCGGCGTGCCGCAGGTCCACCTGCACTTGGCCGGTTCCGGCCGCGGCGGCTGAGACAACCAGCGTGGCGGTCACGAAACTCACGCCATCTTCGTCATCGGGTGCATCGGTCGTATCGTCGCCGGTCGCGTTGGCGGCGGCCAGACCGTCGTTTTCGCTGTCGCGGTTCGCGCCCAAAGTCGGCCCGCTGCACTGGTGCCGCGCGCCGTCGTCGGTTGCCGTGACCGGGTAGCTGGCTGCCAGACCGGATTGGGCCGCAGTCGGGGCGTCGCCGAAATCGAGTCCGTCAAGATAGTCGGGCACGCCGTTGCCATCGCTGTCCTCGGCCGGGACCACGGGTGTGCCCCCGTTGTCGGGATCGACGCTGTCGGGCATGCCGTCGCCGTCTGTGTCCGTCTGATCATCGAGCACGCCGTCCCCGTTGGCGTCCAGGCCTCCGCTGCCTGTCTCGACCGTGTCAGGGGTACCGTCGCCGTCACTGTCGGTGTCGACGTAGTCAGGTACGCCGTCGCCGTCCGTATCGGTGGCCGGCACCGTGGACGTGCCGCCGCTGTCGGCATCCACGCAGTCGGGCAGGCCATCGTTGTCCGTATCGGTCTGGTCGTCGAGGACACCGTCGTTGTCCAAGTCCAAGTCGCCGTTGCCCGACTCATCGACATCGGGCACGCCGTCGCCATCACTGTCCAGATCGCAGTTGTTCGGAATGCCGTCGCCATCCGTGTCGTCCGCGCCCTCGGCACTGTCGGGGATGCCGTCGTTGTCGCTGTCGGTGTCGAGGTAGTCGGGGATGCCGTCGCCGTCCGTGTCGGTCACGCCTTCGTCGCCGTCGGGGATGCCGTCATTGTCGCTGTCCGGGTCCAGGCGGTCGGGAATGCCGTCGCCGTCGCGGTCGGCCGTGTCGGATTCCTGCGCGTCGGGAATGCCGTCGCCGTCCGTGTCTCCCTGCTCGTTGCGGTCGAGGATGCCGTCGCCGTCGCTGTCCGTGTCCAAGTAGTCCGGAATGCCGTCGTTGTCCGTGTCGCCCGTACCTTCGACGCCGTCATTGATGCCGTCGTTGTCACTGTCAGGATCGCGGAAGTCGGGGAACCCGTCGCCGTCGCTGTCGATCGTGCCTTCCACGCCGTCCGGGATGCCGTCGTTATCGCTGTCGCTGTCCAGGTAGTCCGGGATGCCGTCCCCATCGCTGTCGCGGTCGTTGGGCTCCCGATAGTCCGGGATGCCGTCGCCATCGCTGTCGGTCGTGCCCTCCGCCTCGTCCGCCGTGCCGTCGTTGTCGCTGTCCGTGTCCCGGTAGTCCGGGATGCCGTCACCGTCACTGTCGCCCGAGCCTTCGTCGGCGGTCGGAATGCCGTCGCCGTCATCGTCCGTGTCCTGCTGGTCCACCGTGCCGTCCCCGTCGCTGTCGGCGCTGCTCGACTCCTTGTAATCCGGGATGCCGTCGCCATCGCTGTCGGTCGTGCCTTCGGTCTCGTCCAGCGTGCCGTCGCCGTCACTGTCGGTGTCTTTGTAATCCGGCGTGCCGTCGCCGTCGCTGTCCAGGCTGCCTTCATCCTCGTCCGGGATGCCGTCACCGTCGCTGTCCGTGTCCTTGTAGTCCGGTGTGCCATCGCCGTCGCTGTCGCCCGAGCCTTCGGCACGGTCCGCGATCCCGTCACCGTCGCTGTCCGTGTCTCTGTAATCCGGGATGCCGTCGCCGTCGGTGTCGCCCGACCCCTCGTCCTCGTCCGAGATGCCGTCACCATCGCTGTCCGTGTCTTTGTAGTCCGGAATGCCGTCGCCGTCCGTGTCACCCGAACCCTCCAGTGCGGTCGGAATGCCGTCGCCGTCATCGTCGGTATCCTGCTGGTCCGGCGTGCCGTCGCCGTCGCGGTCCGCGGTGCTTGATTCCTTGTAGTCCGGGATGCCGTCGCCATCCGCGTCGGCCGTGCCTTCGAGCTCGTCCGACGTGCCGTCGTTGTCACTGTCCGTGTCCTTGTAGTCCGGGATGCCGTCGCCGTCGCTGTCCAGGCTGCCTTCGTCCGCGTCCGGGATGCCGTCACCGTCGCTGTCCGTGTCCTTGTAGTCCGGCGTGCCGTCGCCGTCCGTGTCGCCGGAACCCTCCAGGCGATCCGGAATGCCGTCGCCGTCGCTGTCAGCGTCCCGGTAGTCCGCACGGCCGTCGCCGTCGGCGTCCGCCGTGTTCGACTCGCGACGGTCCGGAATGCCGTCGCCGTCCGTGTCGCCGGGTTCCGCCCCGTCGGCGATCCCGTCGTTGTCGCTATCCGTGTCCTGCTGATCCGGCGTACCGTCCCCGTCCGTGTCCTGCGTGCTCGACTCCTTGTAGTCCGGGATGCCGTCAGCGTCGCTGTCGGTCACGCCCTCGGTCTCGTCCGGCGTGCCGTCGTTGTCGCTGTCCGTGTCTTTGTAGTCCGGCGTGCCGTCCCCGTCCGTGTCGCCAGAGCCTTCGGCGCTGTCCGGGATGCCGTCGCCGTCGCTGTCCGTGTCCTTGTAGTCCGGAACGCCGTCGCCGTCCGTGTCGCCCGAGCCTTCGTCCACGTCCGCGATACCGTCGCCGTCGCTATCCGTGTCTTCGTGGTCCGGCGTGCCGTCGCCGTCCTGATCGTTGGTGTTGGACTCGATGCGGTTCGGGATGCCGTCGCCGTCCGCGTCGCCGATGCCTTCCTGTGCGTCAGGCACCCCGTCATCGTCGCTGTCGGTGTCCTTGTAGTCCGGCGTGCTGTCGCCGTCGGTATCGACCGCGGGCACTGCGGACGTGCCGCCGTTGTCAGGATCGACGACATCGGCCAAGCCGTCTCCGTCCGTGTCCGTGAGATCGTCGATCACCCCGTCGTTGTCCTGATCCAGGTCGCCGTTGCCCGACTCATCAATGTCCGGCACACCGTCGCCATCGCTATCGAGATCGAGGAAGTCGGCCGTGCCGTCCCCGTCGTTGTCGCCATTGCCCTCATGGATATCCGGCAAGCCGTCGCCGTCACTGTCGCGACTGGCCGAGTCATCGTTGCGGATCGTGCCGTCGCCAGTGGCCGTCTGGATTTCCGCGCCGGCCGAAGGGGCGGAGATGGTTACGGTGAGACCTTCATCAGACTCCACATCCAGATCGCCGCTGACGTCTACGGTCACGGTCTTGGATGTCTCGGTATCAGCAAAACTGATCGTTCCGGCGGGCAGGACGCCGCCGAAGTCTGTCGCGTCGGCAGGGCTTCCGCCGCTGCCGTTCACGGCCCAATCGACCGTGGTCGTGCCGCCGGTATCGCCCGTGCGCGTCACTGCGAAGGTGAAGCCCGTGTTGCCGACGTGGCCCTCGTTCTGATCCGCGGCGTCCGGCGCGATTGCGATGTTCGCACCGTCGTTGATCGCGATGGCAAGAGTAGCCGTGTCGTCCGGATCGCTGCCCACGCTGCTGTCGTCGACCTCGACCGTCACGTCGAGCTGCGGGTTGGTTTCGAAGTCGATCACGGCACCAGCCTTGAGGAACAGCTCCGTCCCGTCGATCTCGAACAGGGCTGCATCGTCGCCGTCGAGCGAGAGCGTGTTGGTGCCCTGCGCGTCGTCGTCCACGACGATATCCGCCACCTTCGTGCGGGCCGACGTGTCGGCGTGCTCGGATATGGCGGCGAGAGTATTGTCCAGTGACACGGCAGGGGGGTCGTTCACGGGCGTGACGGTGATGCTGAACACGGTATTGTCCACGGACGCGACGCCGTCGGACACGTCGAACTGGAAGCTGTCCGAGGTGGTCTCGGAGCCGTCGTGGTCGTAGGTCAGGGCGTCGGCGTTGATCTGTGCCTGGGTGAAGGTGTTGCCAGCACTCAGCGCCGAGCCGGACAGCTTCAGCGTGCCGTTCGCGGGCACGGTATCGAGCGTGTAGGTCAGCTCGCCCGCGGTCTGCTCGGCGTCGGTCGTTTCGAGCTTGGCCTGGCCGATCGTGGTTCCGGTCGCGCCTTCGTTCACGGTCAGCCCGACGTTGGTGGTGACGGTCGGGGCGATGTTGCCGGCTTCGGTGAGTGTGACGTCGCCAGCGCCGCCGGCCGGGCTGTAATTGATGCGGAAGATGGTGCTTCCGACGGTGAACGTGTCGCCGTCGTTCAGCGTCGTGCCGCTGACCTTGAGCGTGCCGCTGACGGCCGACCCGCTACCGGTCGAGTCAATGATGCGGTAGACTTGCTGGCTGCCGACTGCGGGTACCGCGTTAAGCGTGACCTCGAGGCTCGCGCCGTTCAGCGTAATGGTGCGGCTGTCGCCGGCCACGACCAACTGGTCGTAGCCGGTACCTGCTGCGGCGCCGTCAATCTCGACCTCAAAGCTGGCGGCGGCATCGAACGTGAAGTCACTGTCGACGTCAAACGTGCCGGGCGAAGCGCCGGGGGCCAGGTCGCCGTTGATGATCAGTGAGCTGTCAGCGTAGGCCGTACCGGTAACGGATTCCGTGACGTTGCCGGCAGTCACGATCTCCAGTGCGCCTGCATTGGCCGGGCTGATGGCCGTTGCAAGCGTCACGTCACCTGCGGTTCCGTCGCCGACGGTGATCTTTCCGGTCGTGGTGACGTTATCCAGTTCGGCGTCCGTGAGCGTGAAGCCGCTGGTGCCGGCACTGAATTCCAGGGCGAGGCCGCGAGGAAACGAGAGCCCGGTCACCAGATCCTCGACACTCGTGCCGTCGAGGTCGGCACGTTGGATCGCGCCCGTAAAGAAGTCCGCCCAGTATATCTTGCCCTCGGCCGTATCCAGATCCAGCCCATTGAGGGGTGTGCTCAACCCGGTCACGACGTCCTCACTGCCCGTACCGTCCAGGTTGGCCCGTTGGATCTTGCCGTTGGCCTGGTCGCTCCAGTAGACCTTGCCCGCGGCGAGATCCAGGGCGATACCGGATGCGCTTGACAGCCCCACCACGAGGTCCTGGCGACCCGTGCCATCGAGGTTAGCCCTTTGCACCTTGCCCGATCCGTCATCAGCCCAGTACATCTTCCCAGCGGCCACGTCGAGCGCGATGTCAGACGGGCCGGCGCCGGCGGCAAAGGACAGTAACGTCTCCACTCCCGTGCCATCCAGGTTCGCGCGGGAGATCTTGCGGTACTGTTGGTCCGTGAAGTACATCTTGCCCGCAGCCGCGTCCAGGGCGAGCCCTTGTGCCATAAGCAGGCCGGTGGTTACCAGATCCTCGACGCCCGTGCCGTCCAGGTTGGCGCGCTGGATCTTGTCCGTGGTCTGGTCCGCCCAGTACACCTTGCCGCCGGCTTCGTCCACAGCGACCGCCGATGGCCTCGAGAGACCCGTCGTGACCAAGTCCTCAGCGCCCGTACCATCGCGGTTGGCGCGCTGGATCTTGTTATCACCGTCGTTCGCCCAGTACACCCGGCCCGTCTCGGCGCCCAAGGCGATCGCCTCGCCGGCCTGGGACTGCCGGAAGCTCACATCGCCCGCGCCGGCGTCGATGGTGCCGGTCAGCTCGACGTCAGCTGCGGCGATCGACGCAGCGCCACCGCTCGTGTTCACTGCGGCGTCGGCGTCGTCCTGGGTGTACGTCCCGGTGCCATCGTCATCGCTATCGGCGTCCACCGTGTAGGCGCCGCCGTTGGTGGTCACGTCCGCGTTCGCACCGCCCAAGGTCACGCCGTTGGACGCGGTCAAGGTGACGTCGCCGCCGACGGTCGTCAGCGCGTCGGAGACGGTCAGCGTGCCTCCTCCTGCCTGGCCCCCGGTAGAGGCGGTGATATTGTCGATGCCGTAGAACCTGAAGGGCGAGGTCCCCGTCGTGTCCCATTGCACGGTGTCGAACGTGCCCGCGAAGGAGAGGGTTGCCCACTGGTTCACCACGTCCAGTGAAACCGATTGCGTGCCGACCACGACCGAATCATCGAGGAAGTTAGCGGTCAACACGACATCCGTTCCCAAGGTAAATGAGAGCGCGGCGTCCATGGAGAACGTGGCCTGGTCGGCGGAGTAGACGAGGCTGCCGGCATAGCCCGTGGAGCTGTTGAATCCCCAGAAGTCGGACCCGTTGGTGCCCTCCAGCCCCCAGCTGCCCGGGTCCCCATTTCCAATTCCGGCAATGGCAGACGCGTCCCCCCCCGTGAACGTCGGCTCATCGTAGTAGTCGTTGATGGTCTGCCCGGCCGCACGGGCGTCGTCGAAGATGTTCCGGGTCACGACCGGCGCGCCCCCCCCGCTGCCCTCGACCGTCAGCGTCACGTCCCCGCCGGCCGTGGTCAGGGCCTGCGCGACAGATATCGCGTCCGCAAGGACAGTGACTGTCCCTGTGCCGGAGATCACGGTAGCCGCGGTCTGGAAGTTGACCGTGTCCGTGCCGTCGCCGCCGTCGATGTCGAGGCTCTGGTTTGCAGCGAGGGCGAGGCCCTCGATGTTGATGGTGTCGTTCCCGGCCAGGGAGTTGATGTCGAGAGTGCCGCCCGCAAACGTGGAGAGAGCGACGGTGACGGATGCAGTCCCGTCCCCCGTGCCGGCAACGCCGGACAGGGCGATGGTGCCGCCGTTGTTGTCGGTAAGGGTCAGGTCCGTGCCGTCCGCGGCGAAGGTCCAGTCATCGTCCGTGTCTCCACCGTTGACGTCGGTCACGACCAGGTTGCCACCGGACAGGGCGACCTGCGTGTCGGGCTCGAGGGCCAGGTCGTACCGGACCACGGCAAAGTCACTCGTGCCCTGAGCCGACGAGCCGGCGACGAGGA
>JGI10211J34971_10001272_pt1 | contig 21048 bp, 18 predicted proteins | sample Etolagsediment_FD_34971 | JGI IMG/M metagenome (IMG submission 34971)
ACTCATGTCCTCATAGACTTTTTTTGTGCCGTAATAATGGGTCAGATTGCGGCATTCTACAGCAAATTCCAATTGATTCACATCTTCTCCTGTATAAAGTTTAGCCCCTTATTCTAATCTATCGAAGTTTCGGGAATTAAAAAAAATGATGCAAGTGTTAATTGTTAGCCCAGTTAACTAATATGCAGAAAAATGCATAAACACGTACAAAACGGTGAATAAATATACATATTGGTTTGGGAATCGGGGGAAGTGCGGGGGAGATTACGGTATAATTTATTTGAGATGGAGGAGTTTGAGTGAGCGGTTGTGGCGGCCGGAGCTGAGACGGAGGACATAGAGGCCGGAGGGTTGGTCAAGGATTGAGAGGGAGAGGGTCTGGGGCCCATTCTGCCGGGGGTAGAGGGTCTGGACAAGGCATCGGCGTCCGCTGAGGTCGGTGAGTTCTGCTGTGACGGGGCGGGGCAGAAGGAGCTGGAAGCGGATCTGTACGCGGCCGTTGAAGGGATTGGGACGGGCATGTGCATCTGAGATCAGATCTTTTTCGGGCAGATATTGAGGGTGGAGTGAAGTGAGGGGCTGTCCCTGGAGCAGGTCATAGCTGCTGCTGCTGTCAAGAAAATGGATGAGGAGGCTGTCGAGGGCGATACGGTTGGCGGAGGGGTTTGATGGGGAATAGCGGCGGGAGGCGGAGCGGGCCTGCAGAATATAGAGTGGGCCATCGGTAAGGAGGCGGGCTGAGGGGAGGATACGGGCGGAGCTTTCGGCTGGAAGGAGGAGGATATTATGATCCGGTTTCAGGGCTGCAGCCATCAGAGCGCCGATAAAATAGTTCTCGAAATAGCGGTGATCGTTCCAGACTCTGGAGAGGAGGACGGCATTGGGGAGGGTGCCGGAGGCGGGGAGCAGGGAGAGGGCATTTTCCGATGCGGCGGAGGGAGCGGAGAGCAGTCCCTGCAGGCGGAATGAGCCGAGGCTGTCGGTGTGGGCGCTGCTGCCGCTGAGGAGCAGATCGCTGAAAGTGAGCTGCAGGGGTTCATATTCGAGGTCGGTCCAGGGCAGGCCGTCGCTGAGGAGGCGGCGTTCGGGGATACTGAAGCGGTTGCCGTGGAGCAGATGGCTGAGGCGGACATTGGTGATAAGAGGAGCTGTACCGGGGGAGAGGGAAATGAGGGAGCGGGGATCGAGGTGGACGAAGGTGACGGAATAGAGACCCTGGACTGAGGCGATGCCGCTGCTGTCGATGCAGAGAGCTGTCTGCTCGTCCACGCCGATGCCGAGGAGATCAAGGTCATGATCCTGTTTCAGTCTGGCGAGCATGGGGATGAGGCGTCCGAGGCGGCCCCGCTGATGGAAGTGGGAATCGGTGAGCGTTCCGGGGAGGGCCTGAAGGAAATCGGAGCTGAAGCTGACATGGGGGTCATAGGGGTCGCGGGCAGTTTCCTCGGGGTAGGCGGAGCCTTTGGCGGCGTCAAAGATGACATCTCCGAGGACTGCGGCGCCTGCGCTTGTACCGCCGAGGGGTCTGCCGCTGTCGTGGAGAGCCTGCAGGGCCCGTGAGAGTTCTGTTCCCTTCCAGTGGCGGATGTAATCCCACTGATCTCCGCCTTCAATGAAGACGGCATCGGCTGCGAGAATCCGGGAGATGAGGCTGCTGTCATTGGCGGCATCGCGGTCGGGGATCTGCAGGGCGAAGGAGGCGTCCGATGCGCCGAGATGTCTGAAATAGCCGGGGTACCATGAACTGGCCTCATCGCAGTCGATATTGACGATGATCCCGGAGTCGGCCATGGTAACGAACCATGCATAGGGAATATCGGACCAGCCGCCGGGATCTTCCGCAGCGCCGCCGACGAGGAGGACGGGTCCTGCGGCGGAGAGGGGGGAGAACAGGGGAGGGCAGAGACTGAGAAGACAAATGATCAGACCTGAGAGGAGAGGCTGCTGCGGCCGAGGAGACCGGGGCAGGGTGCGGCGGAGGCAGGACGTATCCGCGGGACAGTCCGGATGGTCAGAGCGGAGAATGCTGAAGACAGCTTGGCCGGCCGGGATGGGGTTAAACATTTCGGGAGCGATTATTACGATCATTCCTCCCTGAAGACGGGCATGATGCCATTGTCGGAGACGAGGCTGCGGAACTCGGGATATTCGTAGATGCCGAACATGAGCTGCGGCTCCATGATGAGGGCACTGCGCCAGGGGAGGGCGGTCCGGGCCGGAACGCGGAGGGAGCCTGCGGGGAAGACTATTTCCGAGGCGGGACCGGGAGAGGTGATCTGCCGGTCTTCATAGCGATTGTAAATGGGGTCGAAGTCTGACTGATAATCGGTGAGAACAGTGGATCGGACCGACAGCAGCGTGTCGCGGTCGGTGATTGTGAAGGGGATGGCATGGCGTTTCAGGAGTTGAGAATACAGCTCTGCATGTTCCGGTGCAGTCCACCAGGCCCGGGGGGCGGGGACGGATCCTTTGACAATGCGGTCTTTCATGAAGAGGGGGGTTTTCAGGGTCAGGGTCTTTCCGGTGCCGGAATCGATGACCTTGAATTCGGAGATGCGGCCGCCTTTATTTCCCCAGAAATAGTTTGTGTGGATAAAGGGGAGATCGCTGAGGCTGCGGGCATCGCGGATGATCTGCATTTCATGGCTGCGGCTGCTGCGGTCGTGGAGGAGGGCGTGGAAGACGGCGAGATAGGCATTGACCCTGTCGCTGAGGTCTGCATCGGGATCTTCGGCATCCCTGAGCACGCCGCTTTCGATGATGAAGGACAGGCTGCCGAGGCCGCCGAGGCTGTTGCGGCCGTCGTCATTTTCGAGAGTGGAGTAGCGCTGTTCCCCGAGGGGCGGTACAGAGCCGACGAAGTAGCGGGTGAAATTGATATTCTGATCCTGCATGAAGCGTTGGACGGAGTGGATCCTGCGGACGGCGGCCTCATAGAGGGGCAGGGGAAAATTCGGGTTATTGGCGCAGTCCATCATAATGAGGGGCCATTCGTTCCAGCCTTTGTCGCGGTAGTCGCTGCTGCTGCGGTTGAACTCATGGCAGTCGACGGCGAGCTGGGGCATGATGCGGCGGGCGCTTTCGTGGAGGATGCGGGTTTCGGTCTGGGACAGGCGGCGGTGGTCTCTATTGAGGTCGGCATCGAGGGCATTGCGGCGCTGATCGCGTTCGGCACCATCGGGATTGAGCTGGGGTATGAGGAAGAGTTCTGTATCGCGGGGCAGGTAGTCGGGGTTGCGGGAGATGCGGGCGGCGAGTTCGAGGATGGCTTCCTTGCCGGCGGGTTCGTTGCCGTGCTGCTGTCCGTAGAGGAGGATGCGGAAGCGCTGGGGGTCGGGGGTGCCGTGATGGATGTGAAGGAGATAGATATTCCGGCCTTCGGGGCTCAGGCCGGCGACCTGCAGATCGATGAAAGGGGTTTGGGCGATGGAATCGAGGAGAGCGCTCATTTCTGTGTAGTTCCGTCGGCCGGCATAGTTTTCGGAGAGGGAATAGTCATGGTTTCCTGAGGCGGGTTCTGCGCAGGAATTGAGACTGACCATGAAGAGTCCGAGGGATAGGAGGAGGGCGAGGGTGGCGAGGGGGGGGCGCTTAGCGGGAGAAAGGATGTGCTTCCGTCGGGATTTGAGACTGTGCTTTTCGTTCATCTGTACATCCTTTGGGGGTAGGGATTATGATCAGAATCCGACGGCGAGGGAGAAGAGCTGCACATCGGGGAGGAGCTCCTGGAGCAGGTAGGCGTAGTCGAAACGGAGGCGGAGGCTGCCGGTGTGGAGAATGAGGCCTGCGCCGGTGCTGAGGCTTTCGCTGTCGTGGCCGAATTTCCAGCCTGTGCGGAGGATGAGGCGACCGGCGAGGGTGATTTCGGAACCGAGGTGAATGCGTTCGTCGTTGTCGCTGGGGTGGACGGCGTCGAGATTGGCGCGCCATTTCAGAAGGGGGCTGCTGTGGAGATCGAGGCCGGCGCCGAAGCGGAAATCGAGGGGGAGGGGAAAGGCTTCGGTTTTCAGTTCAGTGGGCACGATACGATTGGGGTAGGCGTCCTGGCTGTCATAATTCACGATCAGATCGGGGCCGGAGAACTGCATATCGGGGCCGAAGTTGGCCATACTCATGGCGAGAGTAAGATTTTTCCAGTCCATGCGGTACTGGGTGCCGACATCGAAGGCCAGACCGGAGGCGCTTTCGTTCCAGATGCGCTGGTGAACGAGTTTGGCGCTGAGGCCGAGGCGGAAGCGGTCGGTGAGGTGTCGGGCATAGGAGAGGGAGAGTGCGGCATCCTGGGCGTCGAAGAAGCGGCCGGTGCCATCGGGTTCAAATTCGGTGGTCATTTCCATTTCATCCATGGAGAAGACGAGGAGGGCGACGGCGATGCTGCCTGAGGGTCCGAGCTGAGTGACGGCGGCTGCAGAGCTGAGGTGGAAGAAATTCAGATACTCCATATCGGAGACATAAAAATCTGTGCCGCGGACAGCTGCGATACCGGCGGGGTTGCGGAAGACGGAGGAGGCGTCATCGAGGGTGGCGAGGCCGGCATCGCCCATGGCGGCGAGGCGGGCGGTGGAGGGAATTTTCAGGAACTGTGCACCGGAGGCACCGAGATTGGGGTTGGCGGCGGTGAGAGGAGAGGCGCAGAGGAGGAGGAGGCTGCCGAGGGCGGGCAGAAGCGGTTTATGAAAGAACAGTTTCAACATCATCAGGCCTCCTATTTGATCACCGCAAATCGGTTCATGTGGGTTTCAGACCCTGATTCCACCACAAAGACATAGATGCCGGCAGTGATCTCGCGTCCGCCGGCGGCCCGCATATCCCAGACAGCGGTACCGGAGGGGTCATTGTGTTCGAGGGTTTTCAGCAGATCACCTGCGAGGGTGAAAATATGGATGGTGCAGGCGGCGGGAAGGTGGGTGAACTGAAGTTTTCGCAGAGGTTCCTTTCGAAGTTCGCCGAATTCCGGTTCCCATATCGAGGAGACCACATAGGGATTTGGGACGACGCGGACGGCGGAGAGAGCGGAGGGGAGGGCAGACATATCGGTGCTGCCGCCGGAGACAGTGAAACTCCAGGCATCCAGGATACTGGGTCGTCTGGGTCTGAGGGTTTCGAGGGAGTAGAGGGTTCCGGCGGGGGGCGGGGAATCGAAGTCGAGACTGGCTTCGATGCCGTTGAAGGAGAAGAGTTCGCCGCTGCTGAGGGAGTCAAAGATCACCTCTTCCAGCAGAGTTTCATCGAGGTGAGTATAGATAGTGAGCATGACGGAGGCTTCATAGCTGTCGGACACGATGAGGCTGTAGACCGTATCGAGGAGACTTTCCTCATCCGAGACGGCGGCGGACAGAGTAGAGGGGTGATCGGCGGGGTTGAGCAGGGAGACAATGGGGAGGGGGCTGCTGAAGGAGATGAGGAGGCTGTCGCTGCAGCTGTAACTGCGGTCTTCGGCGAAGGTGACGGTGGGCAGGACAGGCAGGCCGTCATCGCGGGTGAGGCGGAGGCAGAAATCGACGGCGATCACATCACCGATCTCCGGTGCGATCCCGCCGGCGCTGTCTGTGAAGGAGATCTTCAGACCGTCACCCAGATTGTAATTGACGCCGTTGCGGTAGGGATACTCGCGCAGGGTGGTTCCGAGAGTGCGGTTCATGAAGCGGATCTTGTCATCCTCGATGAATTCGAAGGCATAACTGTAGTGGCGGGTGAGGCTGGAGTCGCTAATCTGAAGTTCGGCGAGGGTTCCGGCATTGCCTCTGTCATTCCGGGCGAGGTAGAGAAAGTCAGCTGAATAGCTGCGGCCGGCTGGAATCACTGTGTCGAAGGGCGTGACCTGAAGCAGGGCATTGCTCTGACCGCGTCCGGTATAGACAGCGGAGGAGGCAGAGGCGGGGCTGTAGGCGGCGGCCTCGCTGCGGGGAATGGCCAGGACCGTATTGAGGGCATCGAGGCTGCGGCCGACGGGGCTTTCCAGACTTTCGACAGTACTGTCACCGCGGTCATAGGCGGTGAGGCTGTACCAGTATTCGATGCCGTTGATGAGATTTCGGTCAGTGTAGCTGAACTGCAGGCCGCTGTCCTCACCGATGCCGTTGATCCTGTCGAACTGTGCCAGGGGGCGGGCTTTTACACCGGCGGAGGGGTCGATATTGCGGTCGATCTGATCCCAGGTGATGCCGCGGTCCAGGGAGCGGTAGAGGCGGAAGCCTTCGAAATCCTGTTCACCGGAGAAGGCATCGAGGGAATGGAGGGCGGACTGGTCCCAGAAGAGAGTAACTGCGCCGTCACCGGGTCGGGCGGAGAGCGTGGGGGTCAGGGGGGGCTTGGGCAGCTGGAAATCTCTGGCATAGACATCGAAGGCCGTCTGAAGATTGCTCATCAGATCTGATTCACTGATCCCGGCCACAAAGGCGCTGATAAAAGTGAGTGTATCGCCGGGGGCGAGGCTGTAGGGTCCCGAGCTGACATTGACCAGCACATCCTCTCCAGCGGGATCCAGAGTAGCGGGATCGTCGATACGGTCACTGCCTGCGGATCCGGGGTGGAAGTATCTGGCGGGGTCATAATTGGCAGGTACATAGGAGCGTCGACTGGAAAGAACGGCAAACTGAAGGCTGTCGTCATCAAGATCGTCATAATAGAGATTCCAGTGCATGTCGGTGATCCCGAGGCTGTCGGGGGTCTCGAGGAACGTGAGACCGAAGAGACCGGTGGCGCCGCCCCATTCGGCGGAGAAACCGTCGGCATCGGAGAAGTAGACAAAATCCTTTTCCGGGACATAGTCGATGAGATCATCGGCATATTCCGGGTCACCGCCGCTGATATTTCCGATATCGATATCGGCATAGAGTGCGAAGTAGACACTGTCATAGCTCCGGGCGCTGCGGTTGACGAGGTCATAGCGGAAGAATAGGAGATCTTCGGCGAGGCTGATACCGAAGGCATAGCCTGACTGCAGGAGCTGCAGGCCGAGGACCTCCACCGTATTACTGCTGTCACTGTAGGCGCAGTAACTGTCCTGATCAGAGAAAATGCGGGCGTCGCCGTCCTGCTGCAGGGGCCAGCCGCCGAGGGGCCAGGTATTCGGATTGTCGCTCATGGCGACCTGGGCCAGGGCCGGATTGCGGTAGCCTGCTGCGGCCTCCCACTCCTCGTTTTCGGTAAAGCGGCCCTGAATGACATTGACCTTTCGGCCGGAGGCGGGGTCCGCTGCCACGGCCACCATAGGATTAACGCGGTAAATATAGTGTCGGCCGCTGTTGATGGGAAATTCCCCGCTGGGACCGTCCGTGAGGCGCCGGGGATAGAGTTTGCCCCGGTTCTCGAAGAAGAGCCCGATATTGCTCACATTATGGGTTCCGCCGGCCCGGTCCTCGATGGCGGAGCTTTTCTGCAGGGCGGCTGCTGCTGAGCGGCTGCCGAAGGCAGTCAGGGGAGGGAGACCATCTGAATCACGGACGGCGTCCTTCTCCGGGAGCCTCTGTCCGCTGCCGGCTGCCTGCAGAGTGGCCAGGCTCAGGAGGCCTGCCAGGAAACATTTCATCAGGTAAAATCTGCTGTAACTGAACATGTGCTGATCCTTTGCCCTTTTCATCAGAAATTCACTGCCATACCGAGGCGGAATTTGCGGGGAGACCCGTAATTGGAGGGGTCCTGCATATATTCGACGCTGTGGTCCCCGACGACCGTATAGTCCGGATCACCGGTATCTGGATAGACATAGAGGACATTGCGGCGGTCCGTGAGATTCAGGACCTCGGCGAAGAGCCTCAGGCTGAAGCCGGCACGGAGATCGATACGGCGGCCGATTTCCGCATCCAGGGACCCGGTGGCGGGCCGGCGCAGACTGTTCTTGTCCACAAAACCGATATCGCGACCGCTGGGAGTGTAGGGAAAGCCGGAGGCGGCGCGGAAGATGAGATTCAGATCGCTCTGCTGCAGGGGTTTCAAACCCAGGAGACGCGGACCCTCGCCTTTTCCGAAGCGGAGGGAGGCGCTGGCATTGAACATGTGTGTTTTGTCGAAGTCGAGGTAGTAAAGGCGGGTTGCCTCATCGCTGCCGGGGTACTGTTCGGTTTCGGAGCTGGCATTGCCTTTGGCCACAGAGTAGGTATAGCTGAGACCGCCGCCGACACGGCGCTGAGGGCGGATATCCACATTGATCTCAAACCCTTTCACATTGGCATAATCCTCATTGATGATAAGAGTGTAGCCTACATACCTATTGGGAGCGTCATCGGCGAAGGCCGGATAATAGCGGGTGCCGATGAGGCCGCTGATGTCCTTGTAGTAGGCAGTGGCTGAGGCGGCGATGCCGGGGCTGAACTGGTGTGTGATGCCCACCTCGTAGGCGATGGTGCGTTCAGCGTCCAGATCTGCCTGGCCGAAGAGGGGTTCCCTGACCTTCAGGTCATACTGACGGTTCTCATAGAGATACTGGAACTCCGGATTCTGGAAGAAATGCCCGTAGGAGAAATGTAGTTTGGTCCGGTCGGAGACGGGATGGGCGATGCCGATGCGGGGGCTGAGCTGGGATCGGGCGGTGACCGTTTCAGTGAGGGCCGGGTCGAGGGGGTCGCTGCGGAAGGTGGTATTGGCATTGAGATAGTCGTAGCGCAGGCCGAGATTGATGACCAGGTAGGGAAATTCGATCTTATCCTGGACGTAGGCCGCCATTTCAAAGGGTTCGGTGACATAGTCATCCACGTAGGGATTGTCGCGCTGAGGATCATAGATCTCGAAGAGATCCAGTTCATGGGCCTTGTACTGAAAACCGGCCTTGATCTCATTTCGGGCGTTCAGCTGCCAGACCATATCGAAGCGGGTTTCAAGGCTGCTGGTACGGCTGTCCACGAGTTCCGGCGGATCGGCATTGCCGTAGAACTCAACCCCGTTTCCGGCGCCGGGGAGGTATTCACTTTCATTCCAGGGCATATATTCGGAGGTATCCTTATCCACACCGCGGTAGTAGGACTGGCTGAACAGAGAGACACGGAGATCGTAGTAGACACTGGGGCCGAGGCTGTGGGTGAGGGTCAGGGCATTCTGGTCGGAGCGGCTGCGGGAGAGATAGTAGCGTTCAGGAATATAGGACCAGGAGTGGCTGTAGTTCTGCCGTTCATTCTCACTGCGGCGGTTGAGAAGATTGATCTTCAACCCTGGAAAGAGGCTGATGCTGATCTTATTGAGCAGGGACAGATCGTCGCGGTATCCGAAGGGGAGGTAGGAACCGGCACTGCTGAGCTCGGCAGTGGAGAAGAAACGGAGTTGAGGAAGAAAGAGGGGTCCGCTGACGAAGGCATTGACGCGCTGTTCTTCGAAACGGCTGTTCCTGTCTGCGCCGAACTGTGTGGTCCGGGCTTCCAGCTTTCCCTGCAGAGATTCGCCGCCTTCGCGGGTGATGATATTGACGACGCCGCTGAGGGCGTTGCCGTACTCGGCATTGAAAGTGCCGCTGAGGAGAGTCATTTCCTGAATGGCGTCGGTATTGATGCCGGTGGCGAGACCGCCGAGGAGGGGATCCTGCACGAGCATACCGTCAATGAGGTAGGCCACTTCATTGGAGCGTCCGCCGCGGACATTGAGGCCGCCGCCGTCGCCGACAACGCCTGCCTGCATGCTGAGGGCTTCGGAGAAATCACTGATGGGCAGGCTCTCTATTTCCTCCCTGTCCATGACGGAGATAGAGCCGGTAAGATCCTTCTGAATCATGGGCCGTTCAGCGACGACCACAACTTCCTCACCGCTGAGGACCGTGCTTTCCAGGGCCAGATCCGCCCGGGTGGTGAGGTCCACGGAAACCTGCAGACCGCGGGTGAGCAGGGGTCTGTAGCCGATATAGGTGGCGGCCAGGTCATGGTTTCCCGGGGGAACATTCAGAATCGTGAAATCTCCGTTCTCATCGGAGGAAGCACCGAAGTCAGTGCCTGCCACGAGAACATTCACACCTGCGAGGGGGCTGCCGCTCCCTGCATCGGTGACCCTGCCGGCGATCTTGCCGCTGACACCGCCCAAGAGGCAGGAGCAGCTGAGCAGGCCGGCGAGGATGCTGGGAAATAACTTCATATCAGGTCTTCTCCTTATGTGATCTGCCAGAGTTCGGGGGCTGAAACAAACAGTTCCGCCCTGCCCGGTGGGCCGGGCTTTCAGAGACGGCTGAGCCTGTCACCGCCGCTGCTGCGGTCGACGCCTTCGAGGCCTGCAAAGCGTTTTTCGGCCCGTTCAGGATCCATGCGTGCGCATTCGGTGGCGATGGCATTGATCATGACCGTCATGGCTGCCAGGGAGTTGGTGAAAAGCAGGTTCTCCGAGCGGACCTGCAGGATATTTGCTGTAATATTATTCAGGGGAGCGGCAGCGGAGTCGGTGATGCCCAGCAGGGGTATCTTTTCTGAAGCGGCCTTTTCCGCAGCCTGCAGCGTCTCAGGGGAGTAGGGGGGATAGGACAGGACGATGAGCAGATCCCGGCTGCTGAGAAAGTGCAGCTGTTCCACGAAGGAATCCGAACGGCGATAAAGGCCTGAGCGCGGACCCCTACCTGACTGAGCTGATAGGCCAGGATGCGGCTCATGAGGTGACTGATGCCCATGCCGCAGGTATAGACGGCAGCGGCATTCAGAATATCCCGGATGATGCGGTCAAAATCCTCGGCTGCCAGCTGCTTGATCGTATCATTGATATCGCGGATATCCTGATCCACCACGGTGCGGAAGACCGGGTCCTCGATGGGCGCGGGCATGGAGAAGAGATCCTTCTGCAGACTGTCCTGCAGGCTGCGCCGGACGGCCTCCCTGAGCTCGCTGTAGCCTTTGAAACCCAGGCTCTGGGCCATGCGCACGACAGAGGCGACACTGGTGCCTGCCTCATCCGCCAGATCCTGCACGGCCATGAAGGGAACGCGGTCCGGATCATTGAGAATACAGTCGGCCACCCGTTTCTGATTGCGGGGAAGCCGGGTCTGATGATCCCTGATTCTGCGTACAAACTCCTTACGCGTCAAGGGCTGCCTCCTTAAATTTATGAGAGTTCGGCCGTCACAGGCAAACAGAGTTCCGCCATCTCACTTGAGCAGCAGCATCTTCCTGCTTTCTGAGAAACCGCTGCGTTCCAGGCGGTAGAGATAGACACCGCTGGGCAGGGAGCCGGCATTGAAGCGGACACTGTGGTCCCCGGCGGGCAGGTCGGCATTGAGGAGCTGCTGCAGCAGGGCTCCGCGGCTGTCGTAGATCGAGAGCCGGGTCTGACCGGGCTGCTGAAGACTGAAACGGATCTCCGTTGCGGGGTTGAAGGGATTCGGAATATTCTGACGCAGCCGGAATGCGTCGGGAGTTGAGGCCCTGTCTTCCAGGGACGTGATCAAACCCATCCAGGCGGTTTCGGCGGCGTTGATGGCGCTGACGGCGATGGATTCTGTGCGTCCGTAGGCGATGGCGACGTAGACATCCACCGGTGATTCAGGTTCGAAGCTGAGGGGCGCGATGGAGGGGATGACCACCGTTCCGTCGGCGTCGGGGCTGACAAAATTCGTATCGACGGCTCCGTAATCGAGAAAGTTCCAGAGCAGACTGTCGCTGCCGTTATAGCCGTCATACCAGACGATCGTATTCATGGATGCCATGGGATGGCTGAGGAATTTGAAGGCGATATGGGTGTTGGCGGCGGTTTTGTAGACATCCATGATGCCGCTCTCTTCGAGGTAGGCCACCGTCTCGAAGCCGTATTCGTCATTGACATAGGGGATGTACTCGAAACCGAAAGTGCCGGTATAGGCATCGTCCCCGATATTGGTGATGCGGTAGCGCATGACGATGTAATTCGTGTTGGACCAGCCGTAAATATTGATGCCGATATGGACGTCGGGGGGCAGGAAGGAGTAGTAATTATTGAGGGCGGCCTGAATTTCGTGGTCGCTTTTGGCGGGGTTGGCGGCGAGGGTGGGTTCCATGTCATCGTCGGCGTCCTGGCTGTAGTCGAACACAGCGTCTTTGGACAGGCCGAGGAGGGGTGTCATGCGGTCGATCTGGTTGAGGGTGTCGGGCGGGCCGAGTTTTTCCACCAGAGTATAGAGTTCAAAATTGCCGTAGCTGCGGAGCCGGGCGCGGATGTCNGTGCCTTCGAAGGCGACCTGGGCCGTCAGGACCTGAGNGAGAAGAAGCAGGACCGTGAGGGCGCTGATGAGTGAATAACGCTGTTTCATAAAAACCTCCTGATATGCATGTTTGCTGCGTTGAAAGCTTTGAGGGACGGTCTCAACCCCTACGCTGAGCCCATTTGCGGGTAGCGGGCCGGTTTTGGGGTCGCCGCGTCGGGGGCGGTGGCAGTTGAGACTGTGAAAAAAAGGGGACATGATGATCACCAGCCGAGAAAATAGGGAGGTATGAGGAGGAGTAGAGAGAGGAGGAAGAAGATGATCTGCAGGGGCCAGATCCAGCGGGCCCAGGTATTCCAGTCGATGCCGGAGAGTGTGAGGACGCCCATGGTGACGGCGGAGGTGGGGATAATGAGGTTGGTGAAGCCGTCGCCGAGCTGGAAGGCGAGGACAGCGGACTGTCGGGAGACGGAGAGGAGGTCGGCGAGGGGAGTGAGGATGGGCATGGTGAGGGCGGCCTGGCCGGAGCCGCTGGGAACGAAGAAATTGATGAGACTCTGGACGACGAACATGGCCTGGGCGGAGAGGACGGGGTGGAGATCGGCGATGGAGCCGGAGAGGGAGTAGAGGATGGTTCCGATGATCTGACCGTCTTCGGCGATGATGAGGATACCGCGGGCGAGGACGACCACGAGGACCGTGCCTACCATGTCCCGGGCTCCTTCGATGAAGGCTTTGCTGTAGTCATCGGGGCGCATGCGGGTCGGGAGGGCACAGAGAATGCTGGTGAGGAAGAAGACGGCGGAGATCTCCTCGATGTACCAGTGGTGGCGGAGCACGCCGTAGACCATGAGGGCCATGCCGGCGGCGAAGATCCAGAGGACGCTGCGCTGGGGGGATGTCATGCCGCTAAAAGCTTCGATCTCGCGGATGTGCAGATCACGGCGGCGGATCTCATCGGCTTCGTAGCTGAGGGAGGCGGAGGGGTCGCGGCGGATGCGGGCGGCATAAAGCATGACGAAGAACACGGCACATCCGACGCTGAGCAGCCAGACAATGAGGCGGTAGCCGATACCGGAGAAGAGGGGGACTTCGGCGATCTGCTGGGCGATGCCGACAGTGAAGGGGTTGAGAAAGGCGCCTGCAAAACCTGCACCGGCGCCGACGAAGGGAATGGCCACGCCGACAATGCTGTCATAGCCCAGGGCCAGGGCCAGGGGCACGAAGATAAGGATGAAGGGCAGGATCTCCTCGCTCATGCCGAAGGTGCCGCCGCCGAGGGCGAAAAGGCCCATGAAGATGGGGATGAAGAATTTTTCAACGGCGGGGGAGCGTTCGTGTGCTTTGGCAATGGACAGAATGCCTGCATCCACGGCGCCTGTGGCGCGGAGGACGGAGAATACGCCGCCGACAATGAAGATGAAGCCGATGATGAGGGCGGCGCTGTGATTGGTGAAGGCGCGGATCAGGACCGTAAGGACGGCTGTCGGTCCCTGCGGAGAGGCTTCGACGGAATGATAGGAATCGGGCAGCACCAGTTCCCGGCCGTCCACCGTGTGGGTCTGATAAGCTCCGGGAGGAATAATCCAGGTCAGGACCGCCGTGAGGATGATGATGACAAAGATGAGAAGATAGGTATTGGGGGCTTTGAATGCTGATATTTTCAAGGGATCACCTTTCCGGTTTTCAGGTCAAAGGTCCGGCCGGCCCCGAGCAGATGCACCTGTATGCCGGAGGCGGAAAAGTGACCGCTGCTGTCGGCGCTGATGTCGGCGGAGGCTCTGGCATCGATGAAGAGGACCTGATGTTCTCCGAGAACCCGGGCCCTGAGGTCGGGTGAGACCACGACAGCTGTGGCCTCATCGATGCCGATGCCGAAGATCTGCGGGTTGTCGAGGACGACGCTGAAAAGGCGGTTGAGTCGTTTGCGGCGGATGAAGTGCTGATCGATGACGGCTTCATCGAGGAAGCCCAGGCCTTCCACGGTCTCGATATTTCCGCTGCGTATGGAATTGTAGGCGGAGGCGTCCGGGGGATTGAGTCGTTCATTTCCGGTGAGCATGATCCTGCTCTGCACAGCGGCGCCGGCGGAAGTGCCGGCGATGAGGGCACCGTCCCTGTAGCGCTGCAGAACAGCCTTATGCAACTCTGAGCCCAGCATGTCCCGGGTGATGCGGCTCTGGTCCCCGCCGCAGAAATAGATGCAGTCCGCCTGCCGGACGGCCTCAAGATTCTCAGGACGGTCCACGGTGAGAGAGTCAAAGTCAAGGGCTGAAACCTGCGTGGCGCCGAGGGAACTGAATTCCTCCGTGTATTCCTCAATGACTTCCGTCCTGTATTCGGTGGCGTTGGGGATCAGCAGGATGCGGGCCTCTTTTCCGCCGGCCAGAGTCAGGAGTTCCCCCATCATCTCAGGGCTTCTGCTGCCGCCGCCGATGATGAAGAGATGGCCTTTTGTATTCGTCGGGGACTGCCGGGCAGAGCAGGCGCCGAGGATCAGGGCGGCTGTGAGGATGAAAAGCCCCCGGACGACAGTGCGGAAAATGCTCTGAAGGGATGCGGTTTCGGTCATGTTTCTTTCCTTTCGGGCTCCGGGTTCGGGGTCATGAGGGCACTGCAGATCCTCTGAGCTGCCGCCAGGTCCTCCAGCAGGATAAATTCTGTCCTGGCGTGGGGATTCTGGGCGCCGATACCGATATTTACAGTGTCAATGCCTCTGGCATTGAGGCTGTTGGCATCGCTGCCGCCCGGGGAGAAGGTGGGCAGCGGCTGCAGACCGGCTGAGAGTATGGCCTGAGCTATCATCTGATAGCTGGCCGATGTCTCCTGAACATGATAGGGAAGGAAATCCCAGTCTGAATGAACAGTGCAGCGGGCTCCGAGTTCGGACGCGGCCCGGCTGAAGGCTGCGGAGATCTCAGAAATCTGCTTTTCCACCCTGTCGCTGCTGCCGGCTCGGACCTCACCGGACAGGACCACCGATTCTGGAATGACATTGGTGGCTGTGCCGCCGCGGATGAGGCCGATATTGGCGGTGCAGTCCGGGTCGATGCGTCCCCAGGGCAGAGCGCTCACGCCGTGGGAGGCTGCGGTTATGGCGGAAATCCCCTGTTCGGGGTGAATGCCGGAATGGGCTGAGCGGCCGTGGATCTCGATCTGAAAGCCCCGGGAACCATAGGTACGGTTAATAAAATGACCCGGCCTGAGGGAAGAGTCGAAAATAAATCCGTGGCGGATGGAGGGAGGGGGGCTCAACTCTCGGGAGCCGGCCATGTCCAGTTCCTCCCGGACCGTGAAACAGAGGGTGAGATCCCTGATCTGCCGGCCCATGAGGATACGTTCTCTGATACTGTGAAGCAGGATGGCGACGCCGGCCCGGTTGTCCGCCCCGAGAATGGTCCGTCCGTCGCTGCGGATGCGGTCATTTTCCAGAATGATTTCTATCCCTGCGGTGGATTCCGCCGTATCCATGTGGCTCATGAGCAGACAATCTCCGCCGCCGCCCAGCGGACAGATCAGGTTGCCGGTGCTTCCACCGCTGTTCAGACCCGCAGAGTCACGGTAGGGACTGAGGCCCAGGTCTGACAGAAAGCTGGAAATATAATCTGCGACGGCACTTTCCTCCCGTGACGGTCCGGGGATTTTCACCAGATCTGTGAAGATCCGGATCAGGTCCTGCTGAGATTCTGTATCATTTTGTAATGATTTATTCATTGTTCCTTAATTATGTAATATTCATTACAATTTTAGGAACATCCCTCCGGTCTGTCAAGGGAATTTGAAAAAAAAAGCCGGGTCCGTGTGAATATAAGGGACCCGGAGCTATTTGTGTCAGGGCAGAGTATTCAGAGACTGTCTATTTCAGATCTCCAGGGGCTCTTCACCGGGTTTGGCATAGCCATAGCGGTTGAGGAAGAGCGGTTTGAAGTAGGCATCCAGGCCGGTGCAGGCGAGGATATCCTCTTCATAGAGGGCGGCAAAGCCGTCGGAGCGGAAGATCTTATCGGGGAGATCCACGAATTCCACGGAGCCGATGAGGAGGATGGTGCCGTTGATGCTGAGGTCTGTTCTCTCCTGCAGTTTCATGGCGATGCGCACGGGGGCTTCACTGACGAAGGGGGCATGGAAGCCGGGGACACTGAGTTCAGTGAGGCCGGTGCATTCGAATTCGTTGTCCTCCTCGGTGAATTTAGCGGAACTGTGGTGGGCCTTTCGCCGGTCTTCGGCTCTGAGGTAGTTGAGACTGTAGCTTCCGGTGCTGAGAATATTCTCCAGCGTGTCTCGGCGGACGGTATGTGGACGGAAGAGCAGGCCGTAGAGGGGGGGATGGGCGCCGATATGCAGGAGTGAATTGAAGATGGCGAGATTGGGGCGGCCCTCTTCGTTGCGGCTGCCGACGAGCACAGCCTGTTTATAGCCGGCGAGGGAATTTATGAACGTGGCGCGCTGACGGCTTTTCATTTCCTCGATCTGTTCACGTGTGATCTGCATTGAGAGTCCTTTCACATATACGTTATCCCGTGGAAACGGGGCTGAAGTCCGGCGCTGGGGAGGAGATCATGGCAGTCGGATGCCGGAGAGGTCGAAGGCGATGAAGAAGAGGCTGAGGGCCAGGATGACATTCAGGGCGCGCTGCAGACGGGGGTCTTTCAGATGTTCGCCGATCCAGGCACCGCTGACCGTCCAGAGGGAGACGGCGGCGAGGGTGACAGCGGCGAAGAGCAGAGAGAAGGCGCCCAGCAGGAGGGTTTGGCCCTGAGCAGGCATCAGAAAGGTTCCGAAGATAGTGAGGCCGTAGAGAATGGCTTTGAAATTCACGAGCTGAAGGAAGAAACCGTGGGCAAAGCCGGAGCGGCTGTCGTCGAGGCTGTCCACAGTATAGCGGATGCCCAGACTTTTCCAGGCCAGCCAGGAGATATAGGCGGCTCCGAGCCCTCTGATGAGAGCCTCGTGCCGTGTCAGAAAGGGGCCGAGAACAGCGGCGAAGCTGATGCAGAGCCCCATCAGCAGCAGGAAACCGCTGACAATCCCGGCGATATAGGGGAGGGTCCTGCCGTAGCCGAAGCGCAGACCGTGGCTGGCGCAGCTGATATTGTTGGGCCCTGGTGTGAAGGTGGTGATGAGGACAAAAGCGCTCAGACTCAGCAGGTTGATCTCGGACGACAGGTTCATAGTGGCTCCTCTGTCCGGAAGAAACTCCGGAACCGCATAGCTTAGCAAAGTCCCGGTCGCCTTTCAACGGGAAAAAGCTCCACGAGTGCCGCTGAGAGAGTTGCGGGGCGGCTGACCATGGATTCCCTGTGGATATTTTCTGCCGGCTTCCCTAAATTCCCCTCAAAAGGACGATAATGAAAAGCTTTAGAATACATACGATTCCAGTCTGGCTGAGGGCTGTACTGCTCCATTTGATCGCAGTGACGATCATTGCTGTGCTCAACATCTGACGCAGGGCCTTCCCGGCCGGGATCTCAGTCAGCGCTGCGCGATCAGCTCAGGATCTCAGATCGATGAAACAGATGAGCGGCCGCCGGCACTACGCTGCTTTGCTGGGGATTTTTCTTCTTTTTCACGGCATTGAGACCCTGTGCGGTCCGCTGCCGCTGCTGTCGGCCTATCTAGACGATCTTCTGCTGATGCCCCTCTTTCTGCCGCTCTGGGCGGCGGTCAAGGGCTCGAAGCTGGGGGCGACGGAGCTGGCCGTCTCGCTTTTTGTATTTATCCTGGTCTTCGAAGTCCTGCTTCCGGCGAGGCTGCCCGGGTTCATCAGGGATGTCCGGGACATCGCGGCCTATATCGGCGGAGCGCTGCTGTATATGCTGTATGTCAGTGTCAGTTCGCGAAGACTGAAGTAAGAGGGGTCATTCGTCCCTGAACCATTTTTCCTGTCCGTAGATCTTTTCCGCACAGCTCTGACAGATGCCGTGGCTAAACTGAATATCTGTTTTTTTTACAAGATATTCGTCGACCTGCTGCCAGTAGCCGTCGTCGTCTCTGACCTTACGGCAGTGGGAGCAGACAGGCAGCAGTCCTTCCAGCGTCCGGATCTGAGAGATGGCGGCATTCAGTTCGATGATGGTCTGCTGTCTCTGTTCGGCCAGTTCTCTGTTCTCGGTGTCCGCAGTGACCCATTTCCAGTTGAGAAAGAGATTCAGAGCGAGCACCATAGAGTAAATGAACAGTCCCAGCAGCAGGGGCCCCCGTCGCAGGGCTCTCAGCTCAGAGTTCTGCACCCGTGTCATGGCATACCAGTGGTAGTCGCTGCGCTGCACCATGCGCGGTCCGCTGTCGCTCAGCCTGCCTGCAGGATATTTCCGGGGACTGAACTCTGCGAGAGGATGTATACGGCTGAAGGTGATGAGCTCCCCGCGGTGCATGAACTGATCCTCACTATTGTTCTGCATTCGGTCCCAGAGCAGTGCATCCCGGGCCGGCAGATTCATTGATCTCCGGTCTTCATACATAAATGCCCACGCCAGCCCGTGATCTTCATGTTTCAGATAATAGCCTTCTGAGTCGATGAGGTATTCCCGGGATCTGTGCATTGAATTCAGAGCTTCCAGGCTGGAATAGGCCTCCAGAATCTCACGGCCCAGGAGATTGAGGATGAACACAGCCTCTGCCTTTCCTCGGCTGTCCGTCAGGACTGTGCTGAATCGGATCATTGGTTTGAGCGGCCGTTCTATCTGTCCCTGCTCAATATTCAGGTCGAAGCGGGAGACATAGATGCGTCCTGTTCCGCTGTCCACCGCATCCCGGAAATAATATCTGTCTGACTTGTCCTGAAGATCCCCTCGTTCCACAAGCAGGGGAATTCCGTCACTGCCGCGGTTCACCCTGATCACTTCAAGTCCCTTCATATTCAGAAGACGCAGCTGGTCGAATTCAGGATGCAGGGAGGCCTGGGACAGCAGATGTTCAGCGGCCGTTCGCAGTGCTTCTGGGGAAGGATTCTCAGTATAGGCCTTTATCTCAGAGGCATTCATGATACGGTAAAGATTCAGAACGGAACGCTGCATGATCCTGGAACTGTTTTCCTTCAGGATCTGCAAATGATCTCTCTCTCTGAGTTTGAGACTTTCGACGCGGTAATTGACGCTCACGGCGAAGGTGACAGCAAAGACCAGAGTCATGACAGCCAGCGGAAGAATGGACCTTTTTATCAGCTGTCGAATGTTGTGATATAATGTGTGTTTGAATGTCATATTAAACCCCCCTGCAAAATCGGTTAAGAATATATTGTATCAGTCAAACATAAGCAAAAGTTTTGTGAATAGATGTGTGTAAGAAAAGAGCGGAATTGTTCCGGTCATACAGGTCAGAAACTCCTTTACCCCTGATCAATGGGAGTTGAGACCCCTCCTGAAAATCCGGAAGTCAGGGAGGCGAAAAGGGTTTGAGGTCGCTTGAAAATTATAATATGTCATACAAATTTATCTTGAAGATCAGGGTGATTGAAGGCTAAATTCATGGTATCGGCTGATGTTTGAATCGGCGGAGAAAAAAAATTAAGGAGCGGATCGGTGATAAGGAAAGCGTTGATATGGGGAGCTGTTCTGGGTCTTATGCTGTCCTGTTCTGAGGGGCGGCAGGTGTATGTGGCAGATAGCGAGGCGGGGGTTCTGGAGCTACTGGAGCGGATGGAGGCAGGTTGAGGCCGTCAAAAAAGCCCTGAATTACCTCATCCCCGCCATTGCTGAAGGACAGAACTGGCCCTATCAGCAGTTGAGGGGTTACCCTGGCGCCGCTGCAGATCTGCTGCAGCTGCTACAAACTTTCTTTTTTTATTCGATGATGCGGATTATATTAAAAGCATTGATACATTGCGGAGCTCAGCGGGAGTCGGATATTATCCCTGGGTGTTTTCAGAACGTGTAACCGGAGAATGAAGATGTTCAAAAGAATCGGTAACAGCCAGACATTAAGTCATAATGTACATGACCAGATCATTTCGGCCATTCTCAGTAAGAAGCTTTCTCCGGGGGATAAACTCCCGACGGAAAAGGAACTCTGCGACATGTTCGGGGTCTCACGCACCGCCATCCGGGAGGCCATTCAGAAACTCAATGCCCAGGGACTGGTGAGAGTGCGCAAGGGCAGCGGGACCTATGTCAGCGACTATACGCCGGGCCATGCGGTGAAGCCCATTTCCATGTACCTGGAGATGAATCTCAATCCTGAGGTGATCCTGGATGTGATCGAGGTGAGGAAGATCTTCGAGCCGGAGATCGCCGCTCTGGCTGCCAGGAACAGGAACAGCGACGATCTCAAACAGATCGCCCAGACCATTACCGCTCTGGAACGCTGCAGTCCATCCAACCACGAGAAACAGGGGGAGATCGATCACGATTTCCACATGGCTGTGGCAAATGCGGCCCATAATTCGGTGCTTACCATGATGTTCGATCCCATTCTAAAACTCATGCCCCGGATCAGGGCCATTGTATACAAAGTCGTGGACAACGCCATGAGCGAAGCTCTGCAGTATCATCTGGAGATCAGAGACCTCATACTGAAACAGGATGAACAGGGGGCGAGAAAAGCCATGGCCGGCCATCTGAAAGTGGCTGAACAGCACAGCCGGCATATTCTTAATAAGCTAAAGTAAAGGGGTTTCAGATGAGGGCAGGATCTTGAGCTGAGCAGATGTTTTTCTTTGCAAATTTGTATGACATATTATATATTTAAGAAAAATTAGGAGTAGACGATGCAAATCAACCTGACAGGAAGGACGGCCTTGGTCAGCGGATCGATACAGGGCATAGGATTTGAGACGGCGAGGACGCTGNCGAAGGCGGGTGCGAAGGTGGTCATCAACAATCACACGGAGGCAGAGACACTGGAGGCCCGGGCGGCTGAGATCCGTGNAGAGGGCGGNGAGTGTCTGGCGGTGACGGCGGATCTGACGAAGCGGGCGGACGTGGAGCGTCTGGTACAGGCGACTGTGGATTTCGGCGGGGGGATTGACATTCTGG